>JAABUQ010000161.1_pt1 | contig 143837 bp, 124 predicted proteins | sample 5560001 | NCBI WGS metagenome assembly JAABUQ01 (sample SAMN10711888, study PRJNA513371) | rock metagenome | isolation source: Antarctica rocks | place: Antarctica: Victoria Land, Finger Mt nord | collected 2015-12-18
ATAATATTATAAACAAATTAATTAAATTAATCAACTTGATTAAGTTGATTAATGCACTTTTTCAAAAATAATCTAAATTTTTCGAGTCTTGGCGAGTTGGGCCAGGTTATACGCTAAGTACTTCATATCTACCCTTTGACTCGACCCGAATACTCGATACCAACATCGTGACCCAAATCGACTTTTCGATATCAAAATCTTGACCCGACTCGGGTCTTGGCGAGCCAGGAACCTGGCTCGAACTCGATGACTTGGCTCGACGCGATCAATCTAGTTACAACATAGAAACAAAAAAAGTTTTAATTTTTTAATAAAGAGCATATTAAAGAAATGCAATATATTAGCTTAATAGTAGCAACTAAACTTAACATCGTACGCACATTGTTTTATCACATTAATTAAAGTCAACGATCGTTAATTTACAACAATGATTAATTTTGATGTGATAAATAATTTTATAATTAAAGCTTTTGTAGAGAGAAAAGAATATTTTACTTAAAAGAAGTTTAACTCTTACAATCTAATAATTGTAAATAAAAATTCATTACTCGCAAGAAATGAAAGAGTAAACAAAGAAACGAAGTTATTATCAATAGTTATTTAGCAACATTACGAGAAACTAATTTTTAATATAATGAAAATAATTATTTATAATATTATTCTAGAAATGTCTTGATTAAAGCAACACAATTTAGAAGTTAACTAAAATACACAAGTACTTAGATTCGCACAATGTGATCACACAATTCACATTTAATTTACGCATTAATCGCGTTCAATAATAGATAAAAGATTAAATCAAAATTTGATCGCAAATAACGAATTTGCATTTTTACAAAAAAACGATTTAATAAAGTTCAACTTAATAAACATTAACAAAGATTAATTAAATTACAAAGTTAAAATAAATAAAGAAAATTGCGAATTTTTTAAGAGCTTTAAACTATTTAATATAACAAAAAAATCGCTAAAGTACGTATTACAAATATACAACAATTAAAAGCATCTATTTTAGAAAGAGAAAACAATCAAGATTTTATTTAAACATTAATTATAAAATTACGAAATTAAACTTGAATTAGACAAGTAATTTACGTTTGAACTTATATATGCTTTATTTAAAAAAAACTAGAAATTCTTCGCGAATATTTGGCAAAAAACGAAAAAAAAGAATTTATAATTTTTTTTTAATTATAAGTAGAATATTTAATTCTCTTTGTATTTAAGAAGAACGAAATTTTTCGTTTATGTGTTAATTATTGAAAGCTAAACAATATTACGATAAAAAATTGATATTTATTATTTAACATTAACGAACTTTAAAATCGATTATTCGAAGTAAAGTACTTTATCAAATTAGACTTACGAAAAGCGTACAATCAAATTAGAATAAAGACAAGAAAAGAGTAAAAAACAATTTTTCGCATACAATATAAACTATACAAATACACGATAATGTTATTCGAATTTACGAACGTTTCAACGACGTATTAAGAAATAATTAATAATGTATTACGACAATATTTAAATCAATTTGTCATAATATATTTGAACGACATCATAATTTACTCAAATATTTTAAAAGAACATGTGAATTATATTTTCAAAATATTAAAATGTCTAAATAAAAGAAATTTATATCTTAAATTAAAGAAATGCGAATTTCATTAAAAAGAAATTGATTTTCTTAGATTTGTCGTTGAACGACATAAAATACGCATAAATCTTAAAAAGTTACAAGTAATTAAAGAATAAAAATCATTTATTAATGTTAAGAAAGTTTAATTCTTTCTAAATTTTATAAATTACAACAAGAAGTTCATTAAAAATTACTTTGTTAATGTAATATTATTAACGAATTTTACGAAAAAGAAGACGTCATAAATATAAAAATTAATAAAAGAAAAATTATTTTAAAATCTTAAACTAAAATGTTTAAAAAAATTAATACTAAAGATGTACAATTTACGATTGTTAAATAAAATTAAAATTGACGCATTAGATTTAGTTATTAATGCATACTTTAATTAAAAGCATAAAAATATATAACATTTAATGACATATCTTTCAAGAAAACTTTTGTTAATCGAACAAAATTATAATATTTACGATAAGAAGCTATTCGCTATTGTAGTTTTTTTAAAATCATAAAGAATATACATCGAAGAATTATTAAAACTTACGATTCTTATAAATTATAAAAATCTTTTACACTTCATTACTATTAAACAATTTAACAAAAGACAAATGCGATAATTAAAGCGACTCGAATAGTATAAATTCAAAATACAATATACATTAAGCAAAGATAATGATAGAGCAAACGCATTTAACAAAAGAAGTAATTATATAAAAACGAAAAAATCGTTTAATTACAATATACTTAAGATTAACAAGAACGAATCATTATTAGCAAACAAATATAAGCTAAATGCTATTTTACGAATATTTAAAGACAACAAGAAAGAGTTTTTAATAAAAAAAGAAAAACTTCAAATATTTATTAACAAAATCGACAAATATATAAAGAAACATTATGATAAATCATTGCAAAAACATTTGAAAGTGATCAAAATTCTTCAACTTTTACGCTAGCATTATTAATTTTTTCAAATAAGACAAACTATCAAGATATACATTAAACAATGTTTTAATTGTTAGCAAAACAAACATAATACATATGCGAATTATAACGAAATTCAATATTAGAAATTATTTAAATCGTTATAAGATAAAGTTACGATAAACTTTATTATTAAGTTGTTTAAGTCGACGAACTCAACAATTGAAGACAAATATAATTCGATATTAATAATAATTAACAAATTTATCAAGTATTTACATATTATCGCATGCAAGAAAAAGTTCATAGTAAAACAATTAAAATACATTGTATTAAATCGACTTATATGATATCACAATATACTTAAAAAATTAATTAGTAACAAAGACAAGCTTTTCACGTCTAACTATTAAAAGACGCTTCTATCAATATTAGAAACGAAACTTAGAATGTTTATTGTTTATTATTCGATTACGAATAATTAAATAGAGCGAACAAACTAAAGTTTGAAGCAATATTTAAGACATTACGTCAACAATATTTACAACAATTAAGTATTACTTTTATCTATAACTTAATTGACACTAAATGCAAAGATTTCGAATATTACTAAAATAACTTCATTCTTTGTCAATTATAACAAAGAATTTAATTTTTTCGAAAAAGAACGAAAGCATTTGTTAACACAATTAGTTATAAAGAGAGTAGCGACACTAAAAAAAATATACAACAACATCTTAAAAATGCAAAAGAAATCGATCAAATATTAAAACAAAAAACTAAAAACGACATTTTAACTAAAAAAAAAGAAATAAAATATATCTTTTTACGAAAAATTTTAAAACAAGAAAGTTAAGTAAAAAATTAAATTATGTCAAAGTCGAATCGTTTTTCGTTAAAAAGACAAAGAAATCAATTAATTACAAACTTGATTTATTTAAGAACGTCAAAATATTTCTAATATTTTATATTTTATTGTTGAAACTAGCGAATTTAATTACGTCTTTATAGAACACATTTTATTTTCACTTACAAAAAGAAAAACAATATAAGATTAAAAAAATTTTACAACAAGAAAATCAAAAATATCTTATCAAATAAAAAGAATATTTTATCTTCAAAAATACATAAAAGTTACTTAAGAACTTGAAGAAATACTTTAACAAATTGCGACAATTTCGTTAACGACAAAATCACTTATAAGAGTTAATAAAGCATTAAAAAACAAAAAAGCAAACAATAAAGAATCGATAATAATATTAAATAAAGTCTTAAACGTCTTTTTAATATATTTGATTTCTTTTTTACTCTTTTTGATCTTTAAGATATTTTTCGACTTTTTATCACTTATATCTTTTAAACGACAAAACTAGTGTTTCTTTTATTTCGTCTTTCGCGCAATTCTTAGACGCAATTCTATTATTTCATTATTTAGCTTTTTAATTTTTTAAATAACTTTATTCATTTTTTAATAATTAGAAGTCAAATCGTATTTTCGATTCTTTCGATAACACTTTTTACACTTAAGATATTCTTTATTTACTTGACAAAATACGTCAAATGCAACATAAATTTGACAAGGACGCATTATAAGAAAAGCATGTTTATAGCGATAATTAACAACGAAATTGCGACGTTGTTTAGTGATCAACTTGATTAACATAATAAAAAAGAATAAATAATTTCGAGACAAAAATTCTTGAAGAGAGAAGATAATGTTACGAATCGCGTACTAATAGATGTTATTTGTCGCGCATCGCTTTTTACAAAGTAATTAAAAAGAGAAGATCTATTAACAAAATTAAGATAATTAAGATAACTTGATTCTTGAATATCTTGAATTTCGAATTAAGATAATCAAAGTAATTAAGATTTTAAACATCTTAAACATTTTGAACTTCAAATAATGAAAAAGTATATAGCTTTCGAACGCGACTCTTTTATGAATCGTATTTAACTTATTTTAAGTTTTTACTTATTGTTACTCTAGTTCATTGAATCACTTGTGAAGATTTATTAAACATAAGATTGTCTATAGTTGTAATTCTTGTTATTAAGTGATTGCTTGCATTGTCTAAAGACATTTATAAATCTTTTTAATAGCATAACTCGCTTTAATATCTTTTACAAAAGTATTAGCGTAACAAATGTTGCGACATCGCATTGCATTATATGCTTCTTATGTTTTTTTAAAATATATTTAGTTTAATGTTGATTTTATCTCTTTTATAATTTTTAGTAAAGCTTAATTGTTAAAATGTATCTTGTAAACTTGTTTTCGCAAGTTAGTAAACGTTTCGCAATGCTTCGTCAATTTTTTGATTGCTCTTATAAATTTCTCGAGTTCGTTGTAATGCGTAAACGTTATCTTGACATCTTTTAGTTGTTTCTTAATTCTTTAATTTGCTTTTATCAAGACAACAATAACGTTTTTATCGTAATTACTTTTGTCAAAGTATATTTTTCAATATTAATTAAACTTGTTTGCGTTATGTTTTTTTTAATTATTTTTTTGTTGTACGCAATAATTATCTTAAAAAAATTTATTTATAAAGTAATTATATAGAATTGTTGTCGCAATATTGTTGTTAATTCGAGTTTTGTTTGCATTTATTTTCTCTTAAGTTATAAAAATATTATTCTAAGTTTTGATTTTTATTCTTTTTTTAACATTAAGTTGTTACATATACGCAATATTGTTACATTTATCGTTTTGCTTAACTCTTGTGTATCTATAATAGTTATTAATTTCTATATTAAATTTTCGAGATATATATTAATAAAAGTTATATTAGTTTTGACTTATAAGATTTTTGTAAACGTCGTCTTATAAATATTTGTAATGCATCGAAACGCACAATTCTATATTAATTGCAATTTCGAAATAATTTTTTTTCTTAAATTTTTGATATTTTTAGACATATATTATGCGACAACATCGTAAGCTATTATCGACTTCTTAATAACAATATATTTGCGTTTATTTGTGTTTAACGAAGTGTTAAATATTGAACTTTCTATTATTGACGCGTCTTTGTATTTAATTACTAGCTTAATCTCTACTTAACGCAAATAAATTCTTTATTTTAGCTTTGAATTTAATTGAATTCTTAATACTTTAATATTCGATTTAGCAATTATCTTGTGTTCTATTAACGTTATATCGACGCTTATATCGAATCTTTTTAAAATTCGCGAAAAATAAATTAGTTTATGCTTCTTTTTTGCGAACTTGAATTTGTAACTTCGTGTTTATTGTTTGCATTTGTCGTACATTTAACCTAATATTTTACAATTATATTCGATCGATTTTCTATATATTAATATATTAACGTTGTTTACGAAATTCGTAGCGCTAACTCGCAATTTAATATTATTGTATATTTTTAACAAATTCGCATTATAAAATAAATATAAGACTAAAAAAAGAAAAAAACTCTACAATATATTTATATTTGCATTGCGCTTCTCTATTGTGTAGTCGTCTATAATTAAGATAATACGACGTTTCTTTAGAAAATTCTCTATTTATTTGAGAAAACAAGTAGAAATTTGTCTCTTCTTTATATTGTGAAGCAATCGAATATGCGATATATTGTCGAATGCGTTTAATATATCAAGACTAAGTAAAGATGTTACTCTCTTCTTTTAATTACTTTATATTGTGTAAATCTTTTTTGTAATTAATTGCAACGTTATATTGATTAAATATTGTCTTTTAACTTTTATTTGTGTGCTCAATAGAGTATTGTGCGTCTTTACAATATAGCGAAGACGCATTAATATTATTGACTCTAATATATTATTTAATATATTTAATAACGCGATAAATTTAAAGAATGACAACTTAAAATAATTCTTTTTTCTTAATTTGCGTAGCATTATTGTAATCGTCTTTTTAAAATAAAACAATTGCATTTCTTTCTTAATATATTTATTAAATAGAAATTTTACTTGAAATAAGACGATACAAATTAATTGTTGCAACGTACAATTAATTATATTGTTAATTTTTAATGTCTTGTTAGAAATTGTCTTGTGTATTGCTTTTATTACTTTGCGCTTTAACATTATTTCGTTGTCTTCTATAAAAATCAAATAAAAAAATTCGTTCAAGTCGTCTATTAAAATTGTAAACAAAAAAAAAATCAAAATATTATTTTAATTTTGTTCTTTGTTGTCGTCGCGATGTTCGTATTAATTCGTAATAATAATATAGTAAATTCGATTAACGTTTTTGTTATCGCGTTTCTAATTTATTTTGTTATTTCGAAGAGATTCTTAATAATGTTTTTCGAAGCTTTTATTTGTTTGCGAAACTCGTTTCGTTTGTGTCTTTTTAAAATTTTGTTTTTCTTGTTGCATACTTAAATGTACGTCGTTTATTTACTAGAAATGCAACATTGTCGACGTAGTTTTCTAGTTTCTTTAATTATTTTTGTGCACTTTATTGTTTACTCAAGTTTAATTCTCTTGTGTAATCTTATTTATAAAATAAAATTTTCGATAATTTTTTTTAAAGTATCGAACAACTTTGTTGTGTACTTATTAATATTGTCTCTTTTTATTAAGTTGTTTAATATTGATTTAAGTAATAAATTTCTTAATATGTTGTCGAACTTTTTTAAGTTTATAGCTTTCTAATTTTGTTTAAAATAACGTTAAGACTTTTTTTGTACTTAAAGATTTAACATTATGTTTATCAAAAAATAATCGAATAAATTTTTTATTTTCTTGTTTATATCGCAATATATTAATCGATTTGCTATTTTCTTTGTAACAAACAATAAATCAATCGTAATTTAAGCGTCTTAATAATTTTTTATTATAATTTCTCAAAAAAGAGTTAATATTACGTCGATTGCGCATATTATATTTAGCAAATTCTTCGAAAGCAAATGTTGTTTAAAAAAAAAACTTATTTAAAAAAAATAATGCAAATTAAAATCTTTTACAATAATACTTTCGTCTTGTATGCGTAGAGTTAACTCTATTGTTAGAAGATTACTTTTGTCAATTATCTTGTTATAATTATTCGAGAACGAGTTATAAATGTTATAAGCGTTAACAAAATTATATTTTGTGTCGTTATTATTAAAACATAATTGTAACGTTATTGTTTTTATATTTTTAAAATATTATATATTGTGTTAACTATTATTATTAATGCGCTTATTAACGTAAAAGCATATTCTTTTGTTGTTATCTACGAGCGTAAAGTTTGCGTATCTTAAATTATATATTATTGCTTTAGCATAATATTATTACGATTTTTGTATTATTAATATATTATAACTTTGTATCTTATTCTTTTAAAGCAATGCGATTATTATTTTACTTCTTAATTTATAAACGTTATACTATAATTTTTTGAGCTTATTTTGTGTCTTTATTAAAATTGCTTCGTATAATTCTTGATATTAATATCTATTAGATTTTGCATCTCTTGTATAAAAAATATGTTTTGTAACAATGTTATTGCTACTTTATCGTTATCTTGTTTTATTAAAATAGACTAATTACTTAACAATTTATTAAAGCGTCTTTCCTTAATTAATTGTTAAATAACGTTCTTTCTTGTTATTACGAGAGTATTTTGTATACAATTTGTCTATATTAAGCGATCAATTGTTGTCGTCTTGCGTTTTGTTTTTTTCTTCGACGTTTCATTGAACGTTGTTGCGCTCTTAAGAATTATTAAGATAATTATCGTTTTGTTTGCTTTTGTTACTTTAATAACGTAATACAATAACTTTGTCTTTGTTGTCTCTTTTATTTTTAGTTTTTTGTTCTATCTTTTAAAGTACTTAAAGTCGAATGCTTTGTAAACATTCTTGCAAATATCGCATTTTTATTTTAATTAATTTAATTAATGCGAACATTAATTGAAGCGATAATCTCGTACATAATAAGCGTATCGTTGCTTGTTCTTGCATTCGTATATTAAGCAATTATATTTTTAACACTTTATATATTGCTTTATTTTGTAATTCGTATTGTAATATTTTGCTATCTTAATATTCGACTTATAAATTACGTTAAATTAAATTAACTTGTTTGTTGTCTTCGCGCAAATTATTTATATTACGATAAAGACGTATTTTTTCTTGTTGCTCTTTCTTGTAAATTAAATTATCTTATTAATTTTTAATTCTTAATACATAATTTTGCATAATTTTTTTATTGTTTTTGTCTTTTTCTTCTTTACGTCTTTGAACATGCTTTTTATTTTAATATTATATATTATTATCTTTGCGCATTTACGACGCAAAATTGTCGCAATAAATACGTTTTTAACTTAGAAATTACTTGATTTTAAAATCTTCTTATTGCATTTGCTATTAACTTTAAAGATTATTATTCTTTTAAAACGTCTTATCTTTTGTATATCTTTTTGCGCATTTAGTGTGTTAACAATATTTAAATTGCACGCTAATACAATTATCTTTGTTGTATTTGTCTTATATACTTTTTTTATCTTAATTTATGTTATCAACTTTATCTCTTTAATTGATCGTTACTTTAAAAGTGCTTGTTTAACGTTTATTTTAACTATTATCTATGCAACTAATAACGAGCTTTATATTATGTTCGCTTATATATTTATATTTTATATATCTTTCTTAACTCTTTTTACTTTTTCTAGTTAATTTGCTGTTTTTTTCAATCTTTTTAACACAAAAATTATATTGATTTGTCTATTTTTCGCGAAGAATTCGTTGGATTTACGCGTAAGCTTCTTGACAAAAATACATTACTTAATTAATGTCGTTATTGAAATTATTTTAAATACGTTTTTTTTCTTAAATTTATAGAGCTTCTTGATTTTTATTATTTTTGCGATAATCTTTGTCGCAATTTGTGATAAATCGCGTTGAAACACATTAAGTGCATTTTAATTATTTGTTGACGTTACGTGAATTACGTCTATCTAATTTTGATAATCGAAATAAATCGTAAACGTTATTGTTAATAAGATTTTCTCTCTTGTCTTTTCTTGTATAATAAGATAGTATAATATCGATCTTCGCAAGCTTTTTATTGCACAATATTTTCTATTAAGAATATTAAAAATAGTATAAATAGTATAAATTTAGTTTAAATTTAGATTTTTTTAATTATTTTCTAGATAATATATATTAGTAATATATAATATAAAAACAATCTAATATACTTATTAGTTAATTTAAATAAATTAATTATTTCTATTAAATTATTAATTAATTGTTACTAAAAATAATAAATTTTACTAAAAATAATAATCTTAACAAACTAAATGAATTTTTCGAATTAAATCTCGATTTTAGATTTTAAGTATAGAATTTAATTCGAATCTTAACAATTTGTATTAATTTAATTCGAAAATCTTAACAATTTAATTCTTGAAGTTAAAATTAATAATTTAAATCAATTTCTATACTTAAAATCGAAATTTAATTCGAAAAACTAACTCGAATTGTTAAGACTATTATTTTTAGCCAATTTTATTATTTTTAGTAACAACTAATTGATAATTTAATAGAAATAATTAATTAATTTAAATTAATTAATAAGTATATTAGATTGTTTTTATATTATATATTACTAATATATATTATCTAGAAAATAATTAAAAAAATCTAAATTTAAATTAAATTTATACTATTTTTAGTATTCTTAATATTCTTGACAATTCGATTTAATTTCTAATATTAAAATTGATAGATCGAATTGATTTCTAAAATTAAAATTAAAATTTAATTTAATAATTAGTCTAAACTACAAATAATGCTCTATTATTATCTAAAGTATATATATAGAAGAGTTGATAACAAATAAAGCAATTTAAGACAATAATATTTAATAAGAATTCTTTAAGAAGACAAACTAATCTTGTTTGCAAAAACTTTACTTAGAGTTGTTCTTACTATAATAAAAAAAAATCCAATATAAGATTTTGCTTGTATTGCAAGATCTTCTTGAAGCATATAATAAATTTCTATTAGAAAAGTTAAAAACAATAAATGCGAAGATGTTTTCGCAAGATAGCGACGATAACAATTGCAAAGAGAGCGATTGCAAAGAGAGCGATTGCAAAGAGAGCGATTGCAAAGAGAGCGATTGCAAAGAGAGCGATTGCAAAGAGAGCGATTGCAAAGAGAGCGATTGCAAAGAGAGCGATTGCAAAGAAGACAATTGCAAAGAGACAATAATAACATACACAAACGAGATAGAGGAGAAATTGCAAGATAACAAGACGTAGATAGTGCTATTTTCGATGCATTATCGCCTGCGTTAGAGTGATGATGCATCGAAAACAAGCGCATACTATAACTGATGCATCTTAAACATATACTTACTGTGGTCTAGACTGGCCGCGCTGACCCGGAAATATCACGTGCAAATGCCAAGACCCGGGTCAAAAAAATTTCGAAGAATCGAATCGCTTAAAGTAGTTTAGTCGATTACTATAAGTAGTTTAGCGCAAAGCGCGCTAAACTACTTTGAGCGATTCGATTTCAAAAACTTGTCGCGACCCGGTCTTGGCGCCGGGTCGGGCCAGAGGGATGGTATCATAACCCGGCCCGACGGTCAGTCTACTGTGGTCGGTGGCTCTGCAACAACCTCCCCATTTCTGGTGTCGCGAATTTAGCGGCCGCTTCCAAGCTTCATGATGGTTGACATAAGAAATGAAAGTCGGAATCCAGGTGACATGGTACACTGGCAGGAATGTCTCACTTCCCCGTTTCAATGGCGGTCTGTAACGTCCAGCTGCGACCAAGCAGTGCTTGCTCGATCCCATGACTTGTGGACAAGTTGACTAACGTGGTCCAACGGAGATGGAACAAACGGACTTGAATAGTTCGCATGAAGCGCCATCGCGAAAAGTGAGAATACTAGCACGATGAGGGCTCTTTGGTCCCACGGCAGATCTGATATCGTAGTCGTACTGGATACTTCAAGACCTTAGAGGCGTTGAGGGACGAAATTTAGTCAGGACCCGCAATTATTTGTGATACGTAGATGGTCTGTGCTTCGTCCTAACAGTACCTAGCTTCACGAAGATCTCAGCCACAAGTTGGCTCGGCAAGGTTGAGACGAGTAGCGTGGTAATGGTGGAGAGGACCCCGAATCGCTCGTAGAACCAAGCATTGCATTAATGACACGTGTGTACTGTAGGGAGGGCTCTCCACGTGTATGCAGCTGTGAACAATCAGCAACTTCGACATGGTCACTAATCTGATTTGAGAAGGCCAAAGGATGCTCACAAGCCTTTTTGTCAGCAAATGTTCCACGACGGAGTATGAGAGCGAGGTTCAAGGAGGTTCCTCGGATCTTGGCAGGAACACAGGCCTCTGATATTTATCATCTTCCTTCTGGCACGCTCGTTGCCCGTTGCACGATTCGGTGAGCGAGAAGAGAGAGCGGGAGGTGATGATCGACAGCCAAATTGGATCTGATAGAATTTCCCACACTAAGATAATGCATCTGGCTCTCCGCGTCCCGCTTCCTTGTCACCAACGCAAGGGCGTTGGCTCGAATCCATGCTCTCGGGCTTGGCGGTGCTGGGAATCCCTGCTGGTGCAGTATCACATCGCTTCAAGTGGCTAGAAGAGCTCCAGCGATGATTTACGCCTAGGGAACCTTCCCGACTCTCCGCAGGAAACTAGCCGCTGATTGGTTTTGACCGTAGGCCTACCGATATCAGGCACACTCATGTTCTCGCGCTGCTTCTCACAGCAATGCCGTCCCTCCTCATGTGACTATTCCTGCAAGTTTCGGCCTTTCCTTGTGAATATACAACCCTCTTCCCCTCTCCTCCTCTCTTCCTCCACCTCTTGCGCCAAGTGAGACTCTCAATTGCCCTTGTAGCACTTTTACTGTGCTTCCGCGAGGTAGAGGTTTGGCTTTGCGGCTCAGATCACTACTGCATCCTCGTGCATGGTCGCGGCGATCAATCCTGCATCAAACCGTCATTTTCTGCATAAACAAAAGTCTTGCAGCGACTACTTCTTTACCTAAGGTACATACTACGCCCGCGTTTACGCAGTGCCTAAGTTAAATACACGGACCGCCCAACCCATTGATCGTGATCGAGAGAGTTCTCCGAGTCTTAATTGACGGCTTGTCGATAGCACCATGGGTCCTTCCCTTCGTGAAAGGCCTTGGAATCGTCCTCAAACAAGCGAAAGACCTGGCTCTACCACTCACGATCGTCCCGTGTCGTCGACGAGGGACCATGGCGACCACTCGCTCATCATCCCTAGTCGAACATCCTCCCTCCATTCTCGTATCACCCAGCCTTTACCGTCGACGCTCAACATTAAGCCAAATCAACGGACGCCTAAAACTCTCACCCATGCGTACATGGTTTGTGGTGTAGGCCGCGAGCCATCGCAATGGGTCAGGGCGCCGGCGGCATCGCAAGGCAAGATTGCCCACATGAAGGGTGCCATTGGCCAATACTGGCTACCTGAAATTCTTGGGAGTAGCCCAAGGCTTGACCAGGACAATGAGATAGCAAGATCATTGCATGCTGCGATGAGGGTGGGTTTCATATTCTTGGATGCCCAATGCTGAATTCATGGCTAACATCGTCAGGCGTGCTTTCCCCATGACGTTGAAGTCTGCATTGGCCGCAGCCAGCCACACTGTGTACATCATACTTTTGTACTCCAGCAGGACTCGTCACATACGCTCTACGGGATCGCGTTGCGCGTGTGGTCTAGAGCGGACGAGAAGCGTGCTGATACCATTCGAGACCTCAGAAAACGGACCGAGTCGGATCACTTTGACTCTCCGGACGACACTTACTGGATACCCTATTGCCTAAGCTTTCTGTCCCGCTATCCGTTGTACGATCTGCTTGGAGATTATCTGAGAGGGATGTGGATTCACTGGAACAAGGCTACCAATCTCTTCCACGCAGAAGAGGTCTCTCGGATACTGAGCTTTCCAGCACCAAGGCTGAATGACTTGGTGCGTATCGACATGAAGGATTACGCCCTATGCTACCAATTTCCGTCGTCACCTACGGGGTTTCAAAATTTCGCCATGTGGCCACTTTTCACGTGTCTGTCAATACCGAACATCGTGGGCGTTATCGAAGCTGCTGTTTCTTCCACTAGGCGTATCATCTTCGTCAGCCACTACCCGGCAATGCTTACAATCGCATCTGAGACCATCAGATACTGCGTCCGGGTTTACGAATGGAGCGGTCTCTATGTACCCGTAGTACATGCACGTCATGCGAGGGAGCTCGCCCAGGAACCCGGCCCATACATGCTGGGTATCAGCTCCGAGTGCAAATCGCTCTTCACCGCTCCCAGTGATGCTTTGGTAATTGATTTGGATCGCAACTTTGTCCTAACATCAAGTCCCCCGACTATCCTGAGCTCAGGACAGAGAGCTAAGATGATCAGTCGCTTGACACAAGCACTGAATGGCGACGTTGCGCCTTCAGGTGTACCAAATCATCTACGATCAGCGTATGGGGGCGGGAAGTTGGTACCGGCGGGCCAGATTATTGTCATGAAAGGTGAAGTTGAGAGCATTGAGAACCCTTCGTGGTGGAACCAAGACTCAGTCATGACTGTTATGGATCACGTGTGCGAAAAACTTGTAAGCATGCTACACGAAAATGTAAACGTCTACTCACCATGCTCCTAGGGTCGCAACACAGGAATCAAAGCGGTGTTTGGAGGAGCGGTGAAGAAGCCGTTGATGACCAAGGTCTCAATGAGACATCTCAACGAGATTGTCCGCGAACGAAACCAGTACTCTAGAGACGCAATGGAAGCTTGGCAGGACTTCATTAACCTAAAGGGCCGAATGGATATGGACTTATCCAAGGTTACTAAGAGGAACAACTTCCTCGTGGAAGAACTCGAGAGCTGGAAGCAGCAAGTAAGCACTCCGCAAGACCTTGAAAGCGCCGGTCGGTCTGACAGTCTGAACAGTTTCTCAAATTCCAGGCCTTTGCCGAGCAGCTTACTAAAGAGACTCAAGACCTCCAGGTTAAAATCGAGTCCCACAAGCGTGAGAATCGCCATCTCATGTCTCTTATTGATCAACAGAAAGACGACGCTACACGCCTTACTCTCCGTCTTTCAGGTACGGAGAGACAGCGTGACGATGCACTTGAAGCGCTTGTCCTGCAGCAAGAGATTGCAGAAGAGCTTGAGCGCGAGCGAAAGCGCAACCTCAAGGAGCTTGCTACTCTGCAACACGCTAACAAAGCCATTTCACGTTCAAGAGACGAGTCGCAGAGAGTCGTTATGCATCTTCGAAGTCTAATCAACGGTCAGACACATCATATGGAGCACATTGTTCGTTCACTGAACAAGACACCTGAGCTTTCTGACTACGTCGAAGACGGTTTTGGTGATGCTGACGAAGCTGATAACGAGATCAAGGCTGACGATGAGGGCGCTGGCCGAGCCATGCTAAGCGCTCCAGATGAATCATGGCGTGCAAGCACCTTCGATGGACTCGATGCAGAGAAGGTTCACCCAGACATGGAGCAATCTTTCTTCACTTCCCTTGTTGGTGATGGCACCAAACGTGCGAACCGTCTGAGCATTGCAGACGTCGCAGACAGACACCTTCGCGACAAGACCGACGCCATTGCCGATATCATTCGCAATATCTCAGAACAGTGCGCAGCAGCTGTTGAAGGCCTCCAGCTGGCGCATGACGCCGACGAAGAGGGTGACCTTATTGACGGTTACAAGTCGGCTGAGAAGAACCACTACGGACCGGCAGACGTACAAGATCATCCCGGCCTCACAGAGGGCAGTGACATGGGTGAAGGTGTCTCGGAGGGCGACTCGAGCTTCCTAAACCCCAGCGGAAGGAACTCAAGTATCCCACCGACGCCGGACCTGGTGCACAACAGGTCGAGCACCTCTATGAGTGGTGTGAGTGAGAGCACAGGTCCGGACCGAACAAGCCAGCAGTTCAGCGCACACGGGGACGCACGTACCAAGATCATGGGTGACGATAACGAGATAGAGAGAGCTTCGGACGCGGCCCAGTCTGAGTCAGGTGTAGTTTCTAAGCATACCGGGGCAGACATCTTGAGGCCTGGCACCGCCAGGATGATGCCGACAGGATATTGATCACCAGTAGATGCTGCAAAAGGCTCGTTGGCGCATAGGATTATCTAAATAGGATATCCAGGATGGTGCCAGGTGGGATGTGTGGAGTTTTCGATTGATCTAGCATATTTGCACCTTCTGCTTGATATTTAGAAGCTTCTCTAATGCTCATTAGCAGTATCTATTTACCATTTATGCTCAATTGAAGCCAACAAAGATTTCTATTGGAATCCCCGTCTTCCTCTGTCACGACGCAAAATGTGGGTCTCGGCGCTGAAGCTCTTTTCTTTCCTTTCTTCTTGCCCTGAATGCAAATTCCTCTGTGGTATTCATCTTTCGCTTTTTCCTGCTCGACTTCAGAGCCTCGTGTCAGGCACCCCTTCGCCTTGCTCGAGCTATAGCCTACCTTACTACTTGTCCATCCTCTCACCGTCGACGACAGTCAATGCTATCGCAAAATGATGAGATAACCCGGTCAATGAGCAACGCTGCTTTTGGTCGGATCGGCACATTGTTGACGACGTGGGCGAATCTGAGATCTCTGCACGTTGGGAACGTCTCGATATTCCTTGGCATATCACTTGGCATATCTCACTACTCGGCATATCTCCATCTAGCCATAACAAAGCCCGCCCTCAATCCAAAGATCTCGATATCCTGTGTAACAAGTATCTGTGCTGGCGTTGTTTTCGCGAGTTTTAAAAGCCTCCTTCGGAAGCCTCCTCGTATGGTAATGAACTAAAGAGAGCGGGGTCAACGTGTGGTCAGCAAATCCTCGTATTATCGTAGGCACCATAGACGGACGTCGTCCAGCGATATCGATCGAAATTCGAGTTGTATTAATACAACGACAGTGTACGAGCGCATTGTTCTCCGACAGTCGTTGGCTTCGCGATGGTAGAAGAAATAGAGTCCGTATCGACTCGTAAGGAGGATACTTGGCACTGTTGACAAGCAACAGGTCCGTAGCCGACACCACGTACAGGTGATTCTCTGTTTCGGCCGACTTCGTGTCTTCAAGCAACTCGTATCCGAATTTGGGGAGTTTAGGCTTGCGGCCATGCAAAATGTATCGAGGCGCAAAAGCCTCGTGAGGGCAAGGTCCCAATTGGCCGAACCGTTGAGTTGTGGTCAGGCTATACGAACGACTTTGGCCCCATACTGCCCTTCTAGGCGAAGTTGGTCCTGGGCATCAGCCCATTGAAGTATGCCACAACTAGCCGTTGCGACTGGATTGATCAATGGTGCAGTTAACATGCCACGCCAGAAACCATTCAACCAATGCCCTTAAGCTCCCTATATATTGGGAAGGATGACCTTCGTGCTGATTGCTCAGTCCCCAGTGTTGCAGTCCCCTACGCTAGCCCAATCTTCTGTACACACTGATTTCCGAAAATGCAGGACTTCATGTTTACCCATATTCTTATCTGTCTCGCTCTGGCTTCCGGAGCCTTCGCTAATTGCAACCACGACAATTGCTATAGAGCTTTTGTTCAAAGGACTTCTTTTATCTCAGCCTTCTGCTCTACCTATACTAAAACTGTCAATACTGCCACCACTGCACTCCCAACCTACGCAACTGCGTGCCAAAATCTTCCAAGCAGAGTCTCTTCGGCCTGCTCTTGCCTTGTGACAGAGAAGCCACCACCTCCAACGTGCACACCGTCACCAATCATCGACTTGAACCTCCGCAATGGGGGATTCAACAATCCGGCCATTCCAGTATGACAGAAGACGACGAACGAACCACCCTGGACTACCAAGTTAGTGTCATCAGCGTCAATCGATTTCGTAAATGACGGATCCCATGGGCCGGGCTATGACGGAGGCTTTGCGTGAGTCGATGCCCTAGGCACCATCCCAAGTGCTATCAATTGCCGGATCCGCATCTGCTAACCTAAATGCTCAACAGCTCCTTCAACCTGGACGGCAAGGCCTTCGGCAGCGGCAATATGCCCGCCCCAGGAGCTACCGCAGTACTTTCCAACCCAATCAGTTTTTGCGAGGGGGAGTACACCATCTCCTTCTACGCACGGCAGACCCACCCCGAGGCTCAGCACTGCGTCATTGAGATCGGCTGGCTTGACAGCAACTATGCCGCCGTGCAGACGCCGGAGTTGACCGGCACATGGAAGCACTTCGGGCCCACTCAATTCGAGAGTGTACAAGGAGTACAGGTTGGGACGGTCCGAAACGCTGACGGTTCGTATGCTGCGGATCTGCAGATTTATGTTTCGTGCTATGGTATCAAGGGCGTGGCTCCGCCGCCGAAGGTGCAGGTTGCTATCGACAGCCTGATCATCATCCCGGCGTAGATCGGAGGATGGGCCAGGTTTGGGGCAGGAACCCTTACGCCCGCTTGAGGGACTCTTGGTTTTGTTTCCGGCTTTGGGTGGTCTCCAGCAATCATGTGTGTGCTTTTTCATGATGGAAATTGAAGTGGCAGGGTTCCGGTCAGACGCTTTCCTATGCGCTGGCAGGGTTCCATTGCCAGGGCGTCGTTGACTCACATGTATTCTGTAAAGTCTTTCTTGAGCCTTCTTTTAGGGTGTCTTGAGTGAGCAAGGCAAACACATCGACGATTTGTCTCTTTATAGCAATGAATCTTAGCCGGTTGATCAGTCCATCACCAATCCATCAACTTGCTTCTCGATAAATGCAGTGAAAAGGATGAATCACTTCTTACCGAAGCATTGGGTAGATGAAGTCTTCGTGTTGTAGTAGCTTTCCATTGAACACACACCGGAAATACCTAATATACAGACTATGAGAAGCGTAGATTTACATCGAGCAAGTGTTAGCTTAGAGAGATATTGTGAGCCTTGTGACAAGTGTCTGCTGTTCATGCTCTCGCGCATCAAGCCTATGTTTTGTGAAGTCAGCTGTGTTCAGGATAGATGAGATGGTACCTTAGTCGCCGGAGCAAAGAGCCGTCGCCTCAAGACGCGGACATCTGGTGTGCACGTGAATAGGCGTCCAGTTTGAGATGGTCTGGACGCTGTTATACGATATTGATCGGTAATCTTCAAACCATTGGAGAGCGTTACCGAGAGCGCTACCGAGACTGCTGCCTTAACTCGCCGAGTTTGAGAAATAACCCAGCTTCAAGAACCGTGGAAATTAGGAAATCGAGAGAACACACGACCAAGAATAAAATGAAAAAAAATAGTTCGCGTGAAATAATTCTCTCCAACAGGCTGCGAAGTTGTAAGTATCGATGTCTGGATAAATGGTTGGCCTACTCACGAATCGAACCCTGGTCTCCCGCGCTTTGCCTACTGACAAGCGGAAATCTGGCATATTGTTAGTCATTGAAGGTGAGAATGGCGCCGACTAGCTCACCATAACCACTAGACCATTGAAGACTTTGCTTTTTCATTATTGTAATTTGCTTCATGATGAAACGCCAACCTGTCATGCCAGAACAAGCAGGTGGGGTGGTTGTTTGTGAAATCTGTCCCAAAATGGCTAGACTGGAGGATATCCGCCAGTGGTGCCAGAATAAGACGGATTTAAATATGGTAGCAATTAATTCTTCAAGAGCTAATTTCTGTGTTGCGGCTGCAAGATCTGCGAGGCAAAATCATTGCAAGCGTCCTTATAATGGCTTTGTTCTAGTGCAAAACGAGATCAAATTTGCAAAACTATGTTTCTCCTGAATTTTAGGAAGTTTTCGTAAGAAAGCGTATTCTAAATATTGCAGCAAGAAGGCAAGCGAGAGCCCCAGAATACGGGTTATAACAATCTAAGAATCATGGAAGGGAGACTCCAAATATATACTTCCGCTTGGCATACTTCTTTTCACTAGGCAAGGCAACACATAGAGAAGTACGACACAGAAAGAAGTGGAATGAGTATAAACACAGGCAGAGAGCAACACTGATAAGCGAACAACAACAACGCAGCGTTGTTGTGACAGCCTAACAAGCCTGTCTCTCTTTTTCTTTGTCTTTCCGCGAAACATCCTTCTTCTCGTCCTCCGAAGTCTCATGATACCCAACCTCCTCGTCCTCCGAAGTCTCATGACACTCAACCTCCTCGTCCTCCGAAGTCTGATGATACGCAATCTCCTCGTCCTCCGGAGTCTCATAATACCCAGCCTCCTCATATTCGGAGTCGGTCCTTGGCTTTGGCTTTGGCTTTGGCTTTCGCATCGGCCTTGGCTTTGGCTTTGTCAGGGCTTTATTGGCTTTTATGGCTAATCACAGATCTGTTAATAACTTGAACATTATCAAAAGCGAAGTGGAGACTCGCCGTCCAGTCTCTCTTAGATATTATCAGGCTCCTTCTTATCGTCGAGACTGAGTTCTTTCGACCTGTGTACCATGAAAGAGCAATACTATGAAATATTTTCAAACCAAAGTTTCCAGGAAAATGTTGTAGCGTGGAATGTGCGAAGTCTAAGCTATCATCGGCTTGCTTCAAAGAATCGAAGATGAGGCGTTTAATCTTTAGAGTCAGATAACTATGAAGCATCTTGCAACGACCACGGCAGCTATGAATGGTTGATCAGGTGCTCCTTAACGACGGCGATTGTGGTCTACACAGACAAGTAAGGGGTCCACGCTTTTCTCCAACCATTGCTTGAAGCCGTGTAAATTGGACGTAGATTGTACGAAGAAATCTGGGTTATGACCTTGTCCAAAGCAGTGACTAAGGTTCTTGTAAGCTGGTGGCATAGGACTATTGCTTTCCATGAGTGCGAGGGCTGATACACTCAACGATGGCGAGTAGCATTCAAAGCCAGACCCCAGCCGTAAAATCAAGCTGCAGGAGCACGCTGGTCAATGCCCCATATCTAAGTTGCTAGCGTGGTTACCTTAATTAATTGTCAGCATCGCGCAACATTCTGGATTCTTCCTGATTTGTTTCCACGCCTGCTCCATAGTCCATTTCGAATCGAACGAAATCGCAGTCATTCGCTCGAATGCATCCCGAATGTCCCCTGGGGCAGATTGATCTACTAGATCGCACCCATTAATTTGAGCGGTGGCTGGCCACTCGCAACAGCCCTCAGCCGATCTTGCGCCAACTCCTGGGTACTGCCATATGGATATTGTGATCACAGATATCTTAGACAGGCTCTTGACCGTCTTTGAGTCGATGTAGACCTCTGTTGAGCAGTCTGGACAACGGATGAGGTTCTGACAGTGAGAGCATGGTGTTTCATCAACGCTCAAAAGCATAAGTTTGCATTGCAGAGCCACGCTCAACAGATCACAATTTTGCTGGTTAGGATCCAGATGGCTGCACACGGGGATGTAGAGAATCACTGGTAAGGCGAAACCTGTAGCCTCCGACACAAACAACCATGACTGAGAACGAGTACAGATTCGTCCTTTTATAAAGCAAGACTCGAAGAAGTAGAACCCCCAGTGTGAGAGACTAAGCAAACTAGGTTGTGGCTGCGTAACAGCGGCACACTGCAAGTATCTCAGGGCATCTGCAGCAAAACCATGCTGGTAAAGATTCGCGGCAACCTGAAGATGCTCAAGAGTCAAACCATCAAGGGGCTTGCGAAGGCGCTCATGCCAGCACTTGCAGCGGCTGTTGGAGGTCCAGGCAAACCGTGTTTCTGCCGAGGGCGGACTGAGGGCATCGTAGACCAGGTGATGGAGCTTGCGACAAGTGGAGCAGAAGAATAAGTCGATCGAGTCTCTACTGAGCAGGTCAAGGAAGAGATCGCGCTCTTTGGTGTCGGTATGATTTGCGCCGATGGCAATCAAGTAAGGCCGACTAAGGATACGAAAAAGGCTATGATTGGAGAGAGATAATGATACCGCAGAGCTGGTCGGGAGCCATGAGATTATCTCGAATATTACTTCTGATGGTAAGAGATCGAAGAGTGAACTGCTTGTGAGGAGAGGTTGTCGTGGTTGAAGCTTTTCGCCCGGCAGGCTGAGCAGCTGATTGTCAAAGCATGTGCTTTTGTAGCCACGATACCATTTCAGTAAGGATAGCGTAGGTAAATAGTTGAAAGAAATGGGAGAGTGGAGAGGTGACATGAAAGAGAGCTTTCAACACTCGTACCTGGTCGTGGTACCCGTACGAGCACGTCTGTTGACTACTTTAAGTATGCCTACATGTACTCGGGCCAGTTTTTCCGTAAGCGGTGCTGCCAAGATAGGCGGGCGCACGCCAAGCCGCTTACTCCTTCTCACCTAGTAATGCAATCCACTTGATAGCGACTTCAGAATATTGTTTATACTTACTGTCTTCGCGAGAGGCCGAGAAAACTCGGTTAGTATATCGCGGTCCTTAGACCGCGTGCGCAAAATAAGGTAGTCGCCATCCGCCAATACACACCTCCACGATACACTGATAGCTTTCTGAGGTCTGATGGGACAGCTTCCTGCTTTAGACGAGGTAATCTGAACATGAACTATATCGCACACGAGCGCGCAGAGCTAAAAACTGTAAAGGGTGGAAAATTGCTCCCAGAAACATCTGCCCCCGAATCCAAGTTTGCAGTACGCGTTAGTCGTCTCCCAACAGAAAGGCTTGTATTAACAGTACCTTAGGGTCAGACCGATAAAGATTGGACTCTTCCGACAATACTCGAGAACTTCTTGAATGATAAAAACGATCCAGTACGATGGCTTAAAGATCTGATAGACGATTACGAAAAATCGGAGATCACCCTTGCAAACATCATTTCAGAAGTTCCGGTTGTCGGCGGCTGGTTGCATAATGCACTGCCTCAATTTCAAACATTCACACATCAGCAATGTCTATTGATCTTGGGCTTCTGTCCACAATATGGAGAAATTATTGCAGAGGGAGGTATAGCAAACACCGCACTCACAACTACGACCTGCTTTTCAGATGTCTTTGCTAGTTCAATAGCCCGTATCTTTGGCAACGTGATCTGCCTATGCGCCCGTAAGGACTGTCGAAAAGTAAAAGGCCTTGGTAGGGGAGAACTTCCTTAAAATGGTCCCTTATTAACACTGTCAGAACGTGGCTCGAATACTTATCGAGGTTGCTTGCCCATCGGTCAAACCGAATCAGTCTGGCTTTACTTAGCAACCAAACTTGAATTATTAATAGCAAAGAAGGACTTCGGCATATCTTTTAGGGGATGTGTATCGTTCTCAACAGCTGCACAAGACATAGCCACATTCTTGAATATGCAAACCTGGTTCATCAAGGATCCTTCTATCATTGGCCGGGCTTTCTTCTATTCATCATGGCTTGCAAATGTAGGTCTCAGAGACATTGCAATGGATTTGGCGACGATCGATGGTAGACAAGGAAAAAAGGTATATGAAGCCCTTCGAAGGGACATTATCAAAGGTAGGTACTTGATCCCATCAATCATAATCTAGAATCAACTATTTGCTCAGAAGTTGATTTGACACATATGCAGCTCGCCCAAAATGGGAAGGCTTGGAAACGTGGACTGGAGAGACAGTGCTTACAGATGAACGTCTCCTCCGGCGCCGGTCGATTGCTGAAGCCTTGAAAGATGACTACGTGCCTAGGTTAAAGCCAAATTGTCAGAATTGAGGCCGGAAGTAGACGGGGCTCTCAAAACGGGGATAGATCCTGAATCATAGGGCTAGATCGACATGAGTTTTGCAAGACTGCGTGCATTGCCCATAGAATGATTTTTTGTTCAACGACTACCTGATACAATTCATGTAGACAATAGCAGGATCTACAGGTGGTCGTTTGGACTTTGATATCAAAGAAGAGAAAGGAGAAGGGGTTCCCAACCCTTTAAAACTGCGGCAGTGCCTTCAGGTGTAAGAGATACCTTAGTATAGCTAGACCCAATGATGTTGTAGATCAGTACTCTTCGCACTTACTTGGGAGTACTGAGTGACTATTTTCTAAAGTCGGTTTGATGTGTAAGGCTGATATTTAAACAATATCAACCTATACCCAGAGACACAGAAAAAGGCTAGAAGACCTTCAAGAGTCTAGATGCTGTTATTGTGAAGTGCAGTGCCACCTTACTATGAAGAAGCCTACTGTGACCCCAATGAATCATGAAATACTGATTAGATTCTGAGGCAGCACGGTAGAAAGTGAAAGGCGGCGAGAGACGATCTCTAGAAAAGGCCCGCGTTAACCGTAGGCACTAATTCACGTGCACCCAGACTGCGCGTGTGGCTTGGCCGCGAATAAGAGACGACTATACACATGTAGATAGGCAGGGTAACCTCAGACTGTCGCATCCTCATCCTTCCGAGCATGTTCCAGCCGTTCCGTCCAGATGTATTTGCATCATCCTGCCCGTTTTCGACAACATTTCCCGTCCATTTAGTAAAACCCACAGGCTTTGCAAGACCGTGCATCGGCCTGGCTGGTTATTCCTGCCGGCAGACGCAATAATGACGGAGTGTTTGAACATTTCGTGACTGAACCTCTTCTGAGGTGCCACGTCAGGAATTCACAATATCATACACCGCTCCCCTCATAGCCCGATTCTTCGATATCCAGTCTACCAAGCACCTCATGCTTCCCCTGTCATGGACAATGAGCGCGATACCCAACCCGAGCGGAAAACCTCAACAGTGTCCTCGAATTCGAACATACACCGGCCAGGTACCGTCCGGGCAAGATCGCGCAAGCAGTCCCTTGTCACACCTAACTCTGCAAAATCCCTTGTTTCCTTTCCATCTCTTTCGCCTGAGGCTTCACCTGCCCTGTATGCCAATGGCTCCTTCAACCTGAGCCCCGTCGCAAGAACTGGGTCTATCCCCCATACACCAAGAAAGGACTCGACAGGTCCTCCCTCAATCGTTCAATCGCTCACACAACGAAGTGCCTCGGCACGAGGGCGGACTGCCTTGTTCGATGACTCTCCGAAGGGTACTGGACAAGAAATCCCAGGTGCCCTTCATCACGCCAGCGATGACCATATTCAGCATAGGATAGCGAGGACTGGAGCGGTGGCTCTCGTTCGTCAGTTGGCCGAAGACCTAGCACAGCGCGATGCCGAGATGACAGGTCTGAGACGCCGGGCGGAGGAGCGAGAAAGGGAATTGAAAAGGATGCTTCGCGAAGTGGAGGTCTCGAATCTGGATATAGAGACAAGGCTGCATCGGGTTGGAAGCCTTGTCGAGAAGCCATTCCGTGCGCGAGACCTTACCATCAAGACTGGACGCAGGCCGACCGGAGGCAGGAGCCGGACTACGAGCATTGCGGATGGTATAGATCAGATGATGGGCGAGGCCATGAAAGACGACGTTGGCGTCAACACCGAGCTAGATGAAGCCTACCTGGACTCTTTGAATGGTCAAGACAAACATGCAACAATCAAAGCTGGAAATACTGGGCAGCGGGACGTCGACAGGGCGTCGACAAGCTCCAGCGTTGAGTCACATGGTCTCAGAGCAAGCACAATTCGGGGTTGGAAAGGCTATCTATGGAGCGGGAACAATACCTCCAAGATGACGAGTCGGACAAGCAGCATAATGAGCGACTACAATGAGAATGCTGAAGCAGTAATGAAGGTTCAAACACCTAGCGGAGCCAATGGACGACGTAAGGCATTAGATGATGACCTCTTCAGTCCGCTGAAGCGCGCGTCGACCACAGAGAGCAACAGTAACGCAGAGACCCAGTCACGGAAGTCATCTTCCTCTGTCACGTCTTGGACCATGAAGCTATTCGCTGGGAATCCCCAGGCAAGTCGCGACCCCATATCGAACACCGCCCGAGGTAGATCAGCCACTACTGGCAGTGGAGCTCCTAAAGATCCAAGGGGAGCCTCTACTGCGTCCGCTCAGACTCCAAGCTTGGCCAGGGCTGCCCTTTTAAGGGTCAACAGTATGGCACCAGAAAATCGCACTCCGAGGAAGTTTGCCCCGCCTCCACCGATTCCCAACAATACTACTAAAGCAACTCCTCAATCCGCTTCGATTCAGCTTCCAAACAGTCCTACGTCAGTGACTTCTGCCGCCAATCTGGGCCCGGTTGAGATGGACACAATCTTGCCACCTGACTCAAGACCTCCGACTGACCAAACTTACAACAATACTTCGACGGAGTTTCTCACAGATAGATTTGGTTTCATCTACGATCAACGACGCAGGAAGCGAGAGGCTGAAATGCTGAAGAACGTAAAGCACAAACACAAAAGGAGCAGTGGTGTGGATTCGCTCATGAATGATCGGGCAAGCACGCATTCTCGGACAGATTCAATTAGGAGACCAGACACGCCAGCTTCGACAGATGACAAGACTGAGGAAAAGCCAGCTAAACGATGGCAAGATTATCTCAAGAAGGCTACGTTCCCAACAGAGCTCTTATCGCATACGCCGTCCGCCAAACCCAGTACAACCGTCATCACGGCCGAGACGCCTACCCCACTGAAGCGCTCACCCACATTCGAGTCCGTCCGCGGATCACTCTCTTCCACGGCTATCAATCCCTCACCGTCCGCTTCGCCTATTACAGCCTCCAACGCCGAGATCTCCAAACCTCTTCTCAGTGCTTCCGATGCCCAACCATCTGAGACCTCAGAGGCCGAACCTGTAAAGCTGCTCTTGGCGCAACTTACCGAAATCCACGACACGCTCCAACACGACCGCACCGTCAAATGGAATGAGTTCCTGCGCAAAGTCCGCGCCTCGCGCCAGAAGGCAGGCGATACCGCAGCGCCAAACACCAAACAGCCCACCAACATGCCCGAAGTCAGCCTCACAGACGGCGAAATGATCGGCGTCGCGAACCTCGGCAACAAAGGCAAAGTCGGGCGCGCCAAATGGAAAGAATTCACGCAGCTCGTCCTCACCGGCATCCCTGTCGCCTACCGCGCCAAGATCTGGGCCGAATGCAGCGGCGCCTCCGCCCTGCGCGTCCCCGGCTACTATGACGACCTCGTCCAGAACGGCACCGATGACGCGGAGACCCTTACCCAGATACACATGGACATCCACCGCACTATGACCGACAATGTCTTCTTCCGCACCGGCCCCGGCGTGCCCAAGCTGCGCGAAGTCCTCCTCGCCTACGCGCGCCGCAACCCGCAGCTCGGCTACTGCCAGGGCATGAACCTCGTAACCGCCTCCCTCCTGCTCATCATGCCCACCGCCGAAGACGCCTTCTGGCTGCTTACCGCCATTGTCGAGACAATCCTCCCGCCGGGCTACTATAGCGCCACGCTCCTCGCCTCGCGCGCCGACACGCTCGTGCTGCGGCACTACGTCGCGCTCCTCCTGCCCAAGCTCAGCGCGCACCTCGATAGCCTGGGCATCGAGCTCGAGGCCCTCACCTTCCAGTGGTTCCTCAGCGTCTTCACCGTCTGCCTGAGCGCCGAGGCCTTATTCCGCGTCTGGGACGTGGTGCTGTGTCTTGGTGACGGGAGCACGTTTTTGTTTCAGGTGGCGCTCGCGCTGTTGAAGCTTAATGAGGGGAGGCTGGTGGGGGAGGAGACGGCGGGCGGGGTGTATGATTGTCTTGGGGGGGTCAGCGATCATGAGGTTGGGATTGATGGGTTGATAAGGGGGAGTGAGGCGCTGAAGGGGGAGGTCAGGAGGGAGGATGTGATGGATTTAAGGGTGAGTGCGTTGGTGGAGGAGGAGAAGCTTATGCATGGGGATCGGCAGAATAGTATAGAAGAAGGCAATGAGAGTGGGGAGTTGGAGGTACAGGTGCCGATGCCGGTGCAGGATTGAGAGGTGGGGTGGTGGGCTGTCTTGAGTAAGTAGCGATGGTTCAGTGGCGAGGTTCTTTCTTTCCTTCATGGTGGATTTTCTACGACGGAGCGATGATACCCTGATATACACTTAGCGAGGCATTGAAAAGTCATTTTTCCTTTCGCTAAAACTTATCATGTCGCCACTATGCGCGCGACCGTCTACTTTTCCCTCCCCACCCCAGAAACAAAACGAATGCAACTTGGTGACGATGAAAGTTCTACAAAAAGCGCAGAGCGTCTCTCCGTAGCGTCTGCCCATTCAACCCCCATTTCCTTTAGGATGCTTCGCCCAGAACGAAGACATGTCTCCAGATCGTTGCATTCTGCACTACTCACCTCCAAGCATTGAAAGTGGCGTCTTGAAATACAAGGATGGTAGATTGTAAGTTAAAGTTTTGAGCGAGAATAATGAAAGGAAACTAGCTACCTCTTTATTTATATGAGCGTCCTTGGGCATCAGTGGCGGGGGTTTGGCATCCGCATACTTACGCAGGTTCTTTTCAAAGGGAGAAGAGGGGGTTGGTGGGTGATTGGCTGTGTACGCAACGTCGAAGGGGCTGGTTGGGAGGAGGGAGGGTTGTAAGGTTGTTGGGGGCCTTGGGGGCTTTGGGGGATGGGGGTCAGTGGGTGGTGGGTGGTGGGTGGTGGGTGGGGAGATGGAGATTAGTGTAGGAAGGAAGAAGATACTGGCGCGGAAGGAGATCCTGGTACGAAAGGAAATGCTGGTACGAAAGGAGACGCTGGTGCGAAAGGAGATGCTGGTACCAAAGGAGGTACGGACAAGGGGTAGGTCAGGCGGAGGAAAGACGATCAGCGAAGGGGGGTAGGATATGGATGGGTGTCAAGCGTAGGAGCATGAGTGCGGCGTGCGAAAGAGTGTGAAAACAGCCAGGAATGCGTTGGGATTGAAGGAGGCGTTCATGCTCAAAGCTTCATATGCTCACTGGCCCTGTCCTGGAGGAAGGCGGGTGTGTTATATCTAAGCGCGGCTATGTGCATGCAAATGAGTTCGAGACCTTCCTCCCTGTTTTGCTTCACGAGTGGCTAGGCGCACAGGATCACACAGCCACGACGTTGCCGTTGTAGTCCGCCCACTGCCCTGAGATCGCTGGCCCTTGCTTGTTCACCTTGAAGCTATCCCCCTGCCGCTCAGCGCAGAGCGTCTGGTATCCGAGGCTGAAGAGAACGGGCTTCTGACCCACACCTGCAGAAGCGGTGTACGTGATCGGCGCGTTGCCTGTGGATGTCAAGGAGACGCTTGCTGGCTCGTTCAAGAAGCTGACAACGAAAACGTTGTCGTGCATGTTCGAGGCGTAATCTGGAAGCGGGAGCGCTTGGTTGACGCCGTTCGTCATGGCGGGCTGCGTGCGGTAGAACATGAAGATGTCTTCCTCGCCCTTGTCGACCGTGACGCTGGTTGCCCCGGCGTGGAAAGCTTTGGTGAAGTACTTGGTCATTTTCAAGAACGCGTTGTGATTGTAACTACTCCAGTAACAGCGGTCGTTCCCATTCTGAGCGGCAGGGTTCGCGGGGCCAATGTATGAACTCTCGCCCCAGTCGTTCCAGGTGACAATCTCAATGAAGTCCGGCTTCAGTTGGAGGAGGTGCAGCCATTTCTGGACAAAGATCCCGTCGTCTTGCTTGTTGGCCCAATTCATATCCGGGCTAAAGCGCTTGAAGAACCAGGGCGCGACGGACGCCATCCATTTCTTGCCTGTGGCGGTGCGGTTGCTGGCGTAGTCGGAGTCGAGGGTCGCGTCGTCGGTGGCGGTCAGGCCGGTATGAATCCAGGGGAAGACGCCGTCGGCGAAGGACTCGACGGAAGAGTAGGCCTGCCGAGGATCTTCGGACATTGTGCCGGGAATGAATAGAGGGGCCGTGATGAGCTTCGATAGCACAGCGGTATGCCAGTCCCAGGCTGGTGGGTTCGTTTGGAAGGTGCTGAGCATGGGCTTGTTGTCGACGATGAGCTGGCCGTCGTGAAAGTGGTAAAGGTTGATCAGGTGGACTATCATGTTAGGGTCGGTGACGCTAGTGAGGTCGAAGTTAAGGAAGACCTTGAAGTTGAGAGATGCGGCTTGGGTGTAGAACTTGGCGAGTTGGCCTTCCATTTGCACCCAGTCTGCGTTCCAGCCGCCATAGTTGATGGCGAAGGCGTCGATGCCGGCATCTTTGGCGAGCTTGATATCATTGGTGTAGTCGCCGTTGGGGGGTTGCTCGACTATCATGTAGTGGGCGAAGACGAGGGGGCCGGAGGAGCTTCGCTTGCTGAGGGTTCGGCTCGGTGATGGGAGACATGTGACGGTAGTGAGAAGGCATAGAAGGAGAAACGCATAGTATGTCTGGAACGAGTGGCAAGGCATGACCACAATCTGAAGTATGTAATGAGGGGCACGATGTCAAATCGCGTATGGTTACAGGTAGAAATTGCAAGCGTCCAGCTTGATATAAGGGTGTTCAAAGGAATGTGGATTTAGAGAACGTGGTGTACCGACGTGCAGTTCCCAGCTGGGTAAGTCAACCTGGCCGGAGGAGACTGCAAGACGGAGAACAAAGGACGAAGGAAGTACGATAGGTGAAAGGAGACAAAGGAGACGGAGTTACCTTGATAAAGAATCATCAACATCGCGGGATCCAAGCGCCAAATGAAGGACGACGGTCAGGACGATAATGAAACAGATGCACGGAGCCTAGGCCCTCATCCCTGTCAGCCCCACGAGTACCCTGATCTTGGCGCTTGCTGAAACCAACCTCTAACCTCTCACGGCTGCCACTATGTCGTGTGCCTGGCATACTGGATGCATTCATGCATAATATACAGGTCTCTCCTTTTTGGCATTTGAGGGCCCAATTGATGGTGCAGGGCGCTGAGATGGCACTACGGTGATATGTCTCTTAGGCAACGGTCATGTCTTCTCGACAGAAGAACATCGTCTTCTTCCACCCAGATCTTGGCATCGGCGGCGCTGAACGTCTTGTCATCGATGCTGCGGTAGGCCTCCAAAATCTGGGTCACAAAGTTACCATCTTCGCGTCGCATTGCGACCCGAGTCATTGCTTCGATGAAGCTCGCGACGGTATTGTCAGCCTGTTGAAAGTCGCTATAAGTCTTAATGAAAACTGATACAATGCGGAACGTTAGGAACACTCGATGTCCGAGTCCGCGGCAGTTGGCCTATACCTGCCACCATTTTCGGCCGTCTCAAGATCCTATGTGCTATACTGCGGCAGCTCCATCTCATATTCATTGTCACCTTTACCGGTGAATTGCGGAGATTGAAGCCAACCGCTTTCTTCGTGGATCAGCTATCCGCCGGTATCCCTGTTCTAAGGTGGCGTTGGGAAGAAGTGCCAATACTCTTCTACTGCCACTTTCCCGATCTCCTGCTCGTACAAGGCCGCAAGAGATGGTGGAAACGGATCTGGAGGCTGGGCTTTGACTGGTTAGAGGGCTGGGGTATCAGAGGTGCAGATAGAGTTGTTGTCAATAGTCACTTTACAAAAGGCGTTGTGGAGACCGTATGGAAGGGGCTTGGAGGGGATCGAGGGGTAGGTGTCGTGTATCCCTGCGTAGATACCAGGGGACCGACAGAGAGAAGCGATGAGAAGGGAGGGAAAATCATTGACAATGATGGCTCGGAAGAGTTGTGGAAGGGCAAAAAGTTGTTCTTGAGCATCAACCGCTTCGAAAGAAAGAAGGATATCGGACTTGCCATTAGGGCCTTTGCAGGCTTGAGCGCTCACGATCGGCACGGCGCGAGGCTGGTAATCGCAGGTAGGGTAACCATCATGACCGACAGTTTTATTTCTACTGAAACTTTCTAGGTGGCTACGATCTCCTGGTCGATGAAAATGTCTCTTATCACAAAGAACTCGAACAACTAGCGGAATCACTAAAGCTCAAGCATGCAACGACACGAACCATCATCACAGCCTTGAAGGTTCCTAACGACATCGAGGTTCTGTTCCTGCTTTCTGTGCCTGGTCAGATGAAGACTATGCTGCTCGAAGCTGCTACTCTACTCCTCTACACGCCTTCGAACGAGCATTTCGGTATCGTGCCGCTCGAGGCCATGCTTGCTGGAGTCCCAGTCTTGGCCGTCAACAGCGGCGGGCCACTGGAAACGATCGTTGATGGGGAGACAGGCTGGTTGAGACCCGCGGACAGTGTGGGCCAGTGGACAAATCTCTTGCAAGACAGTATGCATAGTGCTTCTTCTGAGGCTCTAAAGCAGATGGGTGAGAAGGGGAAGCAGAGAGTGACGTCTGAATTCTCTGAGCGGAAAATGGCCCATAGGCTCGACAATGAGCTGGAGAGTATGCTCAATTCCTCAAGGAACGACGTGACTGAATTACCGGATGTCCTACTCGCCTTGGGCCTTTTCGGAATCGTAGCTACTGTTCTTTATGCAGTGCTCTACCGTATGTCTCAGTCTTCTAGCTAGCGCGACGTTGCTCGCCTTCGGAGAAGCCTTGATGGGGCAGGACCACCGAAGATCTGTTGATAGCATGTGCTCGAGGACCCTGTGATCCGGTAAAACAACATACCCACGTAAGCTATTTTCCTACAGGTGTTTACACTGTTGGAGTGCGTGGCATTGACACTAGGAGAATTACCCGGCGTTAGAGTATCTTCTCGTTAATCCGTGGTTATGTTTTTCGCCCGGTCATCCAGGCAAGCGCGATTCGAGCTCTTAACCTAAAGTCCTCCTGCGTCTTCTTGTATCGAACAACCAGTTCCACCATCTCAAGCCACCAGAGAGCTGCACTGCGTCCAAGGATACTGGTGATCTCGGAAGCTGCGATAAAGCTGCGATCATGAAAACCCTTTCGGATCTCTCGAACGAGCTTTTGGGGCTCGTTCTAGAAGATGTCCATCCCCTCGATCTGGAAGCGTTCTTTGCAACTTCCAAGGGACATCGGCAACGAGGAGCATGGCTGCTGGAGAGACACCACCTCCTCAAGCGAACATACTCCACATTCACCTACCACAAAGACATACGCAGGGGAGCACCGGCGAGACTGCTCAAAGCCATCTGGAACAATCCCCGAATAGCGGACTACATTTTGAAGGTGGACATCGAAGGCTGGGATCTCACTTTCCACGGGGAAGGCACATCCGAGGCCAAGCTTACACGTCCACCATATACCATGGAAGACTTGTCGCTGTATGAGAATGCGCTGAAGGAATGCAAGTATGTCGATGGCACCGAATTGCACGAATACCTGTCAATTTTGAGCAAAGGCGATGAGGAACCCATCATCGTGCTGTTACTGTTATCGCTACCAAACCTTGAACATCTTCGCTTTGTCAGCGCCGGTATACTTGACGGTGCCGATATAATTCGCTGCATTATAGAAGAGCTGCCCACACAAGCGCTGACTCGGCTCACAACGGCGCATCTTCAAGCTTCCAGCAACGGACCAGACAGTGGCTATGATGATTTCGAAGTCATGGTCCATCTCTGTTCACTGCCCTCGATGAAAGAGATCTCCTTCCATGGCTTCGCTTCCGATCCGAGAGAATTTGAAGAATTTCACGAAAGTGACACATACAGCAATATACCCGTGGAAAACATGACATTCTCCCGCTGCGCTATTGTGTCGAAGGAACTCTTTGGATTCCTTTCACGTTGCGATAATCTCACGACATTCAGTTACTCGCCCGGTCCTGAGGGCCATAACACCGAGTCTTACAGTCCATTCTGGATTCGTGCAGCGCTTCAAACCCATTGCAAGGATACACTGAAATGTCTCACAATACTATCGAAGGATCAACCACAAAGCTTTATGGGTAGTCTGAAACCCTTCAAAACACTTGAAGACGTAACGACCGATCTGAAGCTGCTGATTGGTCGGCTTGACGAGACAGTCCGGACTCTATCAGAAATGCTTCCCTCGTCAATTCGAAGAGTCAATCTCTACATCGCTGAAGATCTTGAAGAACAAGCACTGCAGGAGCTGGCGCAGGAGATGAATATGGAGGACACTCCCGAGCTTGAGCACATCCACTTCATACGCCCAGACGAAGGCATTTTTTCAGTGTGCACGAGGGCTCGAGAGGGATGTCCAGAGGATTGAAGGCCTAAAAACAACTCGAAAGCAGCTTGTTGAAGTGCGTGCAGGGCGAGTGTGAGGATTGCATGTCTAGGATCTGCAGCAGAAACTCTCGAGCTATTTTTGCTTTAGGCTTCTTCATCGCACATTGCGGGCTTGGGCTGCGGTCACAGTGCTTGCTTCAACTCTTAGCCACTGCTGCTTGGAGAGATGCTCGTTATTATCAGGGTATCTAGTGCTTTCTCAAGGCATCTGCTGCCGACATCCATCAGGAGCAATTGGTCATGATGACTTCTCCTTCCGACTATGAACTGGCATACGGCACCCCCTGTTCAGTGCCACAGGCTTCAATGAGAGTCATCTGAGCCTTTAAGAACATGATATACTCCGTATAAGCTTTCCACTAATGTTCAGCAGACTTTTATTTTCGCCCACTCACCTCAAAGTTCTCATTTGTCAACCTCGTTCCTAGGTCATTGAATACTCAAACCCCGTGTAGCCCTCATATCTGCTCCACCTTATGCATTCCCCCCCTCTCCAAAGACCTCCACACTCCACACAACCCACTTCGCTCTGCGCATTCCAGCATGCACTAATACCAAACACCCAATCCTTATCACCTCCTCCGTCCCGGGAATACTCCACCTTCCTGCACTCGCTCAATATCCCACAGTGAAAGCGATCGAATCATAGCTCCCTTCCGTACCCCCCTAGCACCCTGTCAGCGCAAGCAATCAAACGCCCATCCTGCCTGCCTCTATCCTTCGAATTCGAAACCCCACCCATACCTTGTGCCTTCCCCTTCACCAGACCACTCCAGCAACCATGCCTTTCAGCCTTTTGATCTCCGCAAATCGCTCGTGCTTGATGGCAGGCTTGACTAGCACCGTAGAAAACCAACATATCTTTTCCTAATAATTTTCCCAACGCAGCATCGTTCTCGTACGGAAATTACTCCATCAATCAGCGGCATTGACTCGATGTCTCACTCGCAGAAAGCTATGCTCTACCGCAGCTAATAATTCTGAAAGATGTCTCGACATTGTATCTAGGAACGAGCCATTTCTCGGCGATAGTTTATATGGCATATCAGTGGTTGGAGTCGCACTTATCTAAACGATTATGGTTCGTAGGTGATATGCGCCTCGTGCGTCAGGTTCAACACTGATCCCTGTGTAGTTCGGACACCGTTGAGCTGGTAGAGCGACTTCGCTTATCGAGAAAAAGTGTGGTGGTCTGGACGAGCGTAGGCAGAGCCATCCCCGGAAACCCCTTGCGGAGGTTAGACGCGGTTATCTCTATCTACAGTTCGTGCCTTTCTGGGTTTCGAGCCGAGATCTAAGTACTTGGATTCCTGCGTAGGAGCGACCAGTCTTCGGAACTGAAGAAGAGGGACATTTTTGCTCACGTAGGATAGTATGAGGATAAGTGATGGTAGATATCTCTTTCTTTGGGTCATATGCAGCGAAGATGAGCCGGCCCGGCGAAGGGGTTACTGTGGTTTGGCATCTCTGCTCGCACATTCGGCAACCTATTGATGATGTGGGCTCCCTTTGGCAATAGCTCACAGATATTGGCGCAAAGAGTTCGTTTGTAGATGGCTGGCAGAGGTGGTCCTGTCTTTCGAGGGAGGAGATGACCGCGATGGATTTGATACCCACCTTTTGCCCTGCCCATTCAAGCGACTGGTGTAGCGGCGCTTGGGCTTTTTTGGATAAGCTGTGGTGAGGCGAAGGTCTAGAGATGGTTTCGGTGGGTTGATTCTTAGATAGGGCTATGTTTACTGCTTGATGTCTGGGAATACTACAGAGAGTGGGGCTAGGTTTGTGGTAGGTTAATAGTTATGAAAATGGTTAACGGATCTGTTAGTGATACCCAATTACCTCTCGCACTAACAGGGCGGTTTTCAGGGACTTTCAGTCGGTAGACACTCTGTAGCTCATATGAAATTACTGAGTAAATGCTTGACTAGTGACAGTTAATTGTTAGAGAGACGATTTATTGAAGAGTCTACTGTTCTCGATATGAAAAACCACTGGAAGGATATTTAAGGACAAGAATCCAGAGAAGGACTTCTGAGTTCGTCTTGAGATTAGCATGCCTCCGTGACACCGCGTGGCATAGGTTAAAGGCATCGATTAGAGGCATAGGGATAGCATGAGTGACTCGTGAGTCTTGATCTTACATACATTGAGAGAGTGATCTGACATGCATTCCGAGAGTGTTCTGCAATACACTCAGAAGTTGACATTGAGAAGCCTTCCACATGCCGTTGCCAGTATCCCCGCATTCCTCAAACTTTCCTGTGTAAATCCCTCTATCTTCTTGCTGTTTCACTGGTCCTCGTGGTCTTCTGATTTTTCGGTATCAGTATCTTCCTCTTCGTACCGAGCCAGCCGCGCTTGACACATGCTTTGCCACGGATTATCGCTTCTTCGCTTGAGTAAGTAATCGTACAATGGCTCTGGGTCCATATCATCTGGCATCACAAAGCCACCGTCGCTATCGTCGTACCACAAATCCTCGAGATCTATCTGTTGAAGCTCTGGGATATCTCTGATTGTCTCAAGAATAAGATCCCATCGAAGGTTCTCATTATTAATTACCTCGGACTGACTTTGAAGATGCCGATACGCGACGCGCCCTCGGCAATAGTTATCGGCCCGGAATTTAGCCGAAGAATCGCCACACACTGCCGCGTCTAGTGTCTTGGGTTCTGAACGCCCCCTGAAAAAACGTATCGAAATCTCTACTATAAGCTGGACGTCCAATGAAGATTTGCAGCTCGAAGACCAGAATCTCGAAGCGTTTGTTCGACCAAAAGGATTCCACAGCAGAATCTAGACAACGAATTGATTCTACCAGTAATGAAGCTGGTGGACACTTTAGAAGGGCACTATGCGACCGATCGAATGGGACACCGAAACCCTTTTATTACCTTTAGAGGATTTGTGGAAGAGGAACGGTCGAGGTGGACTGCTGCTTCTATATAGAAAGTATGGAGTCGAAGAAGGTATTCTAAGAAAGAACGGCCATGCCACAATCAAAGATGCTCTGCTAATGATACAATTTGAGCACAGAAATCCTGACGGCCTATCGAATTCTGCCAGCGAAGGCCGGTTCGTTATCGGAGAAGGACAGAATGGATGCTTCGAGCGCCAGGAGCCCCGAGAACTATACGAATGCGTGTCTATTGTTAATAATTACCTGTAGCCCTGTTCTCCTCACTTAAAAACCCTTGTATACGATCACCCGTTCGCACAGGAGGAAAACCCACAAACATGTCTGTCACTTCTCAGCCAAACACCAAAGCTCTCACCTCGATGCTCTCCCGCTGCCTTCCTCCTGCCGGACTCCTCGGGTCCACAAACGCCGTATGTGGCACTCTGCCCCCCTTCTCGCTATCGAAGCACTCCAGCAGGATCCTCTCATGGTTATCGATGCCCGACCAGTAATACCATTGCTCATCCATATGCTGTACAGAGATGGTCATGCCCGTACGCTCCACATATCGATGCTCCACAGCAATTAGCGCTTCATCGGTAACGGTCTTGGAATCTGCGAATGCGAGAGGAGAACATTGCACCGGTCCGTTGATTGGACGCCAGACATTGATGATGCGCACTCGGCCCTTGAGGAGATCATCGGCTTCATCGGGCAGTGCAGCGCGTACGCGCCCGAGGGCAGCGGACTTCGTTTGATCGATGTGGACACGCAGGACCGGGGGCCGGTTACCGCCTATCAGGCGGACGGTATGATCGAAAAGATGGATGCGTTTCGCTTCGGGGATATTCTCCTGGAGAAGCTTTACAACTTCGGGGTAGTAGGTCTCTTTGATAGACTGGTCCGACATAAAATCTATCTTGGCGGAGGGACCGGTTTTCAAGGTCTGGAAAGCGTTGTCGTCAAGGTGGTACAGAGATTCTTGACCTCTGATATCGTGGATGGTGACCGGTAGATCGGCGTCTCCGAAGTTCCGCTTGGGCAGGCCTTCTGGAATCGGGGTGCCATCCGGGTAGTTGAAAGGCTTAGAGCCATCTGCTGGCGGGGCGTAGAATTTAAGCTCAGCGGTGATAGTGCCGCGAGGGATGTAAGATGAGTCGTGAGTGGCTTCGACTTCTGGGGGTGCAACAGTGCTTTGTGTGGTTGTTGCCATTCTTATAAGAAGAGCTCGTTTGGGGGTTCGGCGTCTGGGAAGAGCTTTTGCTAGCAAAAGATGTCGTTGAGAAAGAAAGGCCCTGACTTTGTCTACCTAGGTCTCAGTCGTTGATATAGGGAAGCGGGTTGGAGGTTTTTCTTTATCTTTGGCTATCTATGATGAACGGTGGGGGAAGGTGGGTACATATAACGTGTTCGAAGTCATTTGACAAGGAGGCAAACATGTCTTTGTCATCGGAATAGGCGCCCGGACTTTGCCGGATTTAGACCAGGACTGGTGCCTACAGCCTACAGGAAGATGGCAAAGCTTCGTGCATGAATCTTTATGCCATACGGTAGGTATCTACTGGACCGCGAGTCGATATTTATGGTGGATTCAGCATCTGCAGAGGAACGCCCGCAGCTGGCTATTCACTCCATAACCCCGCTCTTTTCCACTCATCATTATCTAAACTACTAATTCAATGTCATGGCTTAGGAATGCGGATTCAGCTTTCGAGACTTCTTATAGCCAGCCTCCTCTAACTCGAGATAGCCTCCACTTTCAGACCTCGGTAGGACGTCTTGACTTGTTGGTTGGCTCCCACGGCTTTTCCTTCGACCACCGCGGATCATACTTACCGCTGAATAGTATTGGCCTCTGAAGTAGTCTCTCCCAGGAAATTTTCTTCCAAGGGGACCTAGCAAAGGGAGGCATGTGCACATGATCCCAATATGTAATTCAATAGACCTGATTGTTATTAGGGAACAAGGATCTCATAAGAGCGGACCAACTGCTTACAGCCATAGTGTTCTCGTCGCATCTGTCCATGTCACATCGTATTGGCTTGGGGCTCTCACGACTTCAACTTCACGAACGATAGCCACGGCCACGACGCTGTATTAAGTCAGCTAAAATGAATTAGCAGGAGGAGAGTGATCCTTACAAGAATCCGGTAGAAAATATGGCAAGTAGACCCACCATCTTTGCAGGTCGTAGCTGTAATCTCAAAACCATTGGGATTGGTGCTACCACGATAGCAACATCGCTCACGATGTTGAGCGCGCCAGTCGCAATAGTAATATCTTGTAGAGAAGCACAATGACCTGGAGAGAAAAAATCCCACCCAGCATGAACGGGCCTGCACTGGAATATGTTGGCGAGTGCCATAGCCGTGCAATATGCGGTGACAAAAGCCATCAAGCCATAACATATATATCGAAATAGCCTTTTGACTCCGAATAACCGTCTATAAAGAAGGAGCATCGAGACTTTGGCACAGACTATGGCCACCAGATAGATGAGTGTTGCTCCCTTGGCCCACTGCCCCCGTTGTTATTTGACATGTATGGCTTTCAAGGTTGAGCTTGAGCAATACTTACTGTGTATACGTAATCGAAGTTTAGCTTTTCGATGTCCCATATATGATACCCGAATTGATGATGCTTCGTCACTGCGGCATGTCTAGTGACGAACTGGGACGTCCTATGCAGTACTTACGTAGAATGAGCAGTATTGATCGCGCGATAGCCAGAAGCAAAGCCGCGACGGCGACATAATCTTCCAAGCTGATAGAGGGTACAATATACGTCTTGACGACAATGCGCAGGAGCATTGCTATAATGGCGAAACCAAGTGTAATTCCAGTTCCAACCAGCATCTGTGGGCCATTAGAGTCTCCATGTATACCTTTGTATGTATACCCTGGCGCTGGCAGCAATTTATGAGGCATCGCAGACGTTGACAGAGAGCTTCTGTCTCAGACGGGAAGAATGTATCCAAGAGATCTCGTAGGTGTTGATGGCTGCCTTAGTATAATTCCATCCACTGTCCATGGGCAGGTGTCAGACTGTCAGCTCTACGCCGCAAAGCTACGATCCAATAAGCTGCTTAGATACTGATACACCCTCAACTACCACTTTCTCAGCATAGAGGTAGGTTAGCGCTTCCTTCCCGAATTGTTTCGCCTTCCCTTCTCATGTCTTTGGGGCAGTGCTGAAAACTTGGCGAGACCTTTCTGACCACCTCTGAGGCTGCCAGCCCAGTAAATGTGATTCGAGACCATTGCTTACATGTGTGGCACAGTACCGAAGGAAGGCAGAGAACCGGAAGTTGCCAGGGTGTCGTGACTTGCCTTCGGGTTATTTGTCTGCAGGATTGACGTTTCTTGTGTAGGGGGGGCTTTCCCTTTTGGGATGGGTCTCCTGATGTCCTGCATGCGCGACTAGACTGCCATAAATCTAGGCTTGCTGTTCATTTGCGAGTGCTTTAGCAACCACACCTCGGTTGCAGCTCCCATGCCATTGGACGGGCAAATCAAGGCGATTAAGGCGATTGAGGCTATTACCATTACGCGCACCCGGCACTATCTGTGGCCCCCAACACTAAACGGCTGAAACGTCAGCCACCACCTTTGTAGCATCTTTGCACCCCTCGTTCGAGCAATGCACGCACCATGATGTCAAGGAGCACATACCTTCTATGTATGCATGCTGCTTAGTGATACGCTAATATTCTACGCCTCTGCTGCAAGCCTTCCTGTATTGCGACCGAGTGAGTTGCGCATCCTGCAGCTGAGTGCATGAACGACAGTCAAACGGCGGCGTAGCCTCAAGAAGTTCCCTGTTTTGTATTTAGAGTTCTTAAAACTGTAACACCACGCTACGGCTAATAAATCATTATGATGAGTACACACCTGCCGAGCAAGAGACTTAGGATTGAGAGGATCGCTCCAATGCATGAAGGTGGAGACTGCACGCACACCTCGATTTCTGCCCGGAATAAGCCTGACTTAGGTAAGAGCACCCTGTAAACTAGAACTGCAGCGACTCTGATCCCACTATGATAGATTTAAACAGCCCTTTTGGGTGTGGTTTAGTCCTCTTAGCGTTTTGGTATCTGGTTTTCATTGTAATTTTGCGATATTCTACGACTGGTCGTCATGGTACGTTGTAAGATTTGATGCTAATCAGGCTTTGCATTTCAAGATATGGAGTCCATGAAAACCCTCAAGCCAAGATGCCGTTTTTTGAGGAAAAACAAGAATTCTACTGAGTCGGAAAAGAAGCCTTGACAGCACGGGATGTAAAAACCAGAGTGCCAGTAAGAACAACCGAATTTGCCTACTAAATCATAGGTATTCCCAAAGGGGGTGCATGTACCGAGATTGGGTGTGCGTGTAGTTCTTGCCAAGATGAATGTGGAGGCCTAGATTGGAGTCTAAGCAATTGCTTACAGCTTGAGGCCCGAATCAATCTGATCGACCACAGCACGAGTGCTGTACGCATCCCAGTTGTTACAGGTTTCCTGCACGATGTCTGGGATAGACATCGAAGTGATATCGTCTGGGCGTTCGAGGATATTCATGTAGAGGCCCTGTAGGTATTCATAAGCCTAATTTCTACCACTGCTTCACAATCCGAACCGGACAGGCCTACATACTAACGAAAGATGCCACGCAATGTGGCAATGGAAGGGCCACACTCCTGGATTATCTGCATCGTATTGAGCTACAATGTGTCCTCCTGGTCGCAGCATCTGGACGTCGCGGCGTTGGGGATTCTGCGGATTTGTGATAGAGTGACCATCCCAGTAGCCATCGCCCTCATGTAAGATGTACATGTTGTGACCATGGAGATGCATCGGCTAGACCACGGATCAGTCATCAAAAACATCGTCTACGGAGGGAGAGAGATCTCTTCGATACGGCAAGGCGAAGAAGGACGAATGATGCTTACATGCGAGATGGTTGAGTTGTTGTTGATTATCAACCGAACCGACTTACTGTCCTCTGGATGGACGACATTCCACTCTGGTTCGTATGTTTGGTTTTTTTCTTGCGCAAGGAGAAGGAGCGGTTTATTGTAGTTTCCCCGGAATGCTTGTTGGTTGAGACGCCACTCCAGGTGGCCTGTTGCGTTGACCCGTTCGTCTACGATAATCTCGATAGTCTTAGCGGGATTGAGATCGGGAGCAATACCATAATATGGTGTGGTTAGGGACAGATCATCGTTATTGCATTTGCCATTATCGGTGTAGGGCCATGGTTCACTCATCGGCTGCTGAGCGGTATTGGCTTTCTCATAGTAAATCTCAGCGAGTGCTTGAGGTTGATGCGGTAGATTACATATGGTCGAAATCTTGGAGCGCATCCAATATGCTCCGTTCGCGTCTCCCTTGGCCTGAACAATCACATCGGTGCGTTGGCCGACCTATCTCGTGTCAGACATGCAAAGACTGTCTTATAGGAGAAGTAACTTACGCCAAGGAAGACAGTTTTAGTCGTATAGGGCACGATGGGAACGTAGTCGTTGGCTATCACAACCAAATCGTGTCCGTCGATGGAAAAGAATTGCTGTCCAGCAGCCCCAGCGTTGATCAACCTCAGTCTATGCGCCTTTCCTTTCTGAAACATAAACTTCGAGAGAGGAGCAGAGTTCGCGCAAGGCCGCCCATCATTGACACTGGAACAGTTGAAATTCATTTTGCCGTTGATGAGGTTGTTATCTGAGTACTGTCGCCATTTGGTTTGGTCCGTGCTCTCGACTGCTGGTGTTTAGTGTCACGGAAAGGATGTTCTGGCGTTCTCTGAAAAGCGCACCGTCTTCGACGATCTGAAAATAGTCCTTATGAAAGTCTATTTGACTATCAGCGGATTGCTCTGGGTCCAGGATTTAATGCCTACAGTCAGAGAGAAATACAGGTCCAAGATCTATATCATAGTCGTAGTTCGCGGGTCCATAGATGATCATAGGACCTAGGAGGCCTCCTGCGTACTGCGCCGAATAATGGGAATGATACCAGGAGGTTCCGTATAAATCGGCTTTGAAACGATAGCTTCCTTCATTTAGCACATGCTGAAAAGTGGCAAGGCCAGGCTCACGTAAAACTTGCACCGGGTGCCACTGGGCACTGCTGAACACTTGGTACACCATCATACCATGGGGTAGCAGTCTGGAGAAGACCATGCCAATGAAGCGCTGTTCCTTCATCAGGACTAGATATGTTGTTTGTCACTTTCACTACGATGGACTTTAGCTTCTGTGACTGCTCTTGGTCTTCATGCCAAGCTCCCGCTAGATGACTGACCTTCAATATAGTCTCCCCAATTGGCCTCAATGATCGGGCCTGGGAATTGTCCGTTGACAAGTATCACGTCTTTCGAATAACCGTCTGGGGCTATTTGAGCCCGAGATAGTGTGAAATCGTAGTGGCGAGTCACCCCCGTATTAGGCGCTTCCTTATATGGGTTTGAATTCTTGGTCGTCTTAGTACCCCAAGGAAGCCCATTAGGGAGAGGATTGCTTGTCAGGAACTTGGAAAATGTGGGAGCGTTCAAAGTCCCCCATAGCGAGGCCCCGTTGGTTTGGACCTGAGTCAAAGCTCGAGCTAGCGTGAAGAGGCAAGTGATGAGCAGTCGAGTTGTAGACATTTTTATATGGTAATTGATGTTTTTAGAGAGGGAATGAAAGTGCGACGCTTTTGCTTCTCGGTCTCGACGAGAACTGGGAGCGTGTCCTGATTATTTTGAGCCTTTTACCATTCACAAACCCGCCACGCGTAGGAGGAAATCCTAGCATTCTCCTAATCCTCGGCGGAGTTGCTTGTTGAAAGAAGCCTAGTGGATGACGCCGCAAGAGATGGGTGTGGCAATCAGACTCAAGGCGCCTTTGGGTGATGGAAAATTTGTTGCCAGACGTTTGGCGATCCTCGACACGATCAGTAGCAGCCTTCCGATCATCCTTCATCGCTCCTTTTACGAGTCCACAAAGTATGTCTCTTTGCGTTTGATGGTGTCCCCAAAATGATGCGATGGAGTGGGCACTGCGCCTCCAGCTCTTTGCCTCTTGACATGTTTACTCCGTACAATTGGCCAATCGCAGCTTGCGATCCACGGCAGCCTTTTAACAATCCTCTATCGCTCCTTTGACGGGTCCACAAAGCATGTCTCTCTACGTCTGATGGTGTTCCCAAACTGATATGATGGAGTGGGCACTGCGCCTCCGGCTCTGTGCCTCTTGACATGTTTGATGTACTCCATACAATTGGTCAATTGCAGCTCACGTGTATCCATCTTGCGAGATAGGAACGAATCTTGAGCACCGACAGGCCTAGTCAGGTATGAAATAATTACCGCCGAAGCTAGAATGACCCCTGATGCGCTAGACAAAAGATGATTCAGGGATCCGCAGCAGCGGCTTGGCATTAAGGCAATGCCTCAGCCCAGGGCAATAAAAACGTAAAGTATGAACTTGCATGTGCATCATGCACCATGCACCATGCACCGTGCCTCATGCATATGTGGTCGTTGTAATGGTGCTCTGCGAATCTAGAGTGGGTTGCGGCGACCTACTGAGGCTGTCGTCTCCCCGAACGAGGCATTTTAGGATTCCTGCCTCACCTCTTGGAAATGTGTAGCACCAAGGATGGAAAAGCCCACCCCTGGATTATGCTTTGGACAAATCATGGGCACTCGCTGCCTGTGCTTTCGATGCTCTTTCTTGACTGCTCTATCATCCCTCAATCGATGCGAGCTGATGCAATCATCCCTCATGTTGCGTCCCTTCCCACTCACCTCCTTTCTGTCTGACTTTCCCCATTCTTGAGTCCAAATCTGGTCCCATCGTTCAAACGCAATTGAGTATCTTGGAGCCAGACGAGACAATGGCAGAACAAAGTGTCGATGTTAATATGTTCACCTCGCCGTTCCAGCTTACGAAGTCCATGCACCGTGATCTCTACCCAGCTATCGAGCCGGCCAATCCAGCCTTGTCTGCCAGCGGCAAAGTCATCATTATCACCGGTGCCGGTGGAGGTCTAGGAGCAGTAGGTCCCTAAGTCCTCGCAGCAAATCATCTGAGCTCACACGACGACTGCAGGCAGTTGCGAAGGCCTGGGCTCAAGCCGGTGCTGCCGGTATCGTTCTTGTTGGACGCAATGCCAAAACCCTTAACCTTACCGTCGAAAATATTACCAAGATATCCAAATCGGTACCCGTCATGGCCGAGCCTGCGGATGTCTCAGACGAGTCCAGCGTCACTTCGCTCTTTGCCAAAGTCAAGGCCAAGTTCGGTGAAGCTCATGTTCTAGTCAACTCCGCTGGAAGTATGGGTGGAGGCCTGATCGGAGATGCTCCATTGGCATCCTGGTGGGGCGACTTTGTGAGTTCACTCCCAACGCTTCATAACATAAGAGGATCGCATCTGACCCACGTTATTCTGATAGGAGACCAACGTCAAAGGCACCTTCCTCCCAATCCAGTCTTTCATTAATAGCTTCAGCGCCGAAGGAACCATCATCAACCTGGTCAGCACTGGGGTTGCTCTAGCGGTTCCCGGCATCAGCTCCTACGCTTCCAGTAAGCTCGCGGTGATCAAGGTGGGCCAGACCCTGAGCCTAGGTACGGAGACCTCTCTTCCACTCCCTTCAGTTCCTTGACTATCGCATACTTACAGCTCCCAGAGTATCCCAAGCTTCGTGTTTTCTCCCTTCATCCCGGCATTGTCGAGGCCGCGGATCGGGGCATGGTTGTTGACGCCTTCACGCCCTTTGCAAAGGACACGCAAGCGCTTACAGGCGGTGTATCTCTTTGGCTTGCCACACCAAAGGCTGACTTCCTTCGAGGAGGCTTTTTGAGCGTCAATTGGGATATCAATGAGATGGAAGCGCATGCGTCAGAGATTACCGACAGCAAGTTGACCGAGTTGGGTTTCCTTAATGCGAAGCTGGGTCCTGAAGGACATCCTTGGGGATCTAGGTAGATCGGACAGTTGCAATCTGTTGGTCCTAGCGCCATACTTTTGAGAAGGATATGGTCGACGGCATACTCTTGCTTAGTGAGATGAAGCATGACCTAGACGAGCAAACAACAATCTTGACCCTGTTCTTCCCGAGTTCGCTCTCTTCGTTCCTTTGGATATGAAAGATCACCTTCTATCTTCAACTGCATCCGCGTGCCCTTCCGTTTTTCATGATCGAGAACACTGATGACCATCATAGGTGTTGACGATCGACTCGTCTTTCACTCCCAGTTCCAGATAGGGAGGCGTGGTGGAAGGTTCTCCTGCATTGGTCACAAAAAGAGTCCCGTTATGTATATATATTACTCGCGTTCACGTCCCTCTACCACAAGAAATGGCACCATACTAGCCGTCGACACGTATCTCGAACTTTGAAAGGTCTTTTCTTCTTCATCGTCCGCGTATCCTCGACATCTTAAAAAGGCGACACATCCGCCCTACCAGTCAAGACCGTCTGGGCCCCTGTCTCCTCCTTCCACGTCTTCCTCCTCAGCATACCGAATTTCTTCTCCAACCACTCTCGACTGGTGAAGACGTCTTGTTCAGACCCATGGTCTTCACCCAACCCGGGTAAAGCTTTCATCTTCACTTCGTCTTCGGCACGTTGAAGATATGCAAGACTATACCTCTCCTTCATAGCCTGCCCGGGACCTGGGCTGACGCGGTGGAGGCAGGAGTGCAACCGGCCTGCCGTTAGCATAGTGAGCCCTGAGTAGCGTTCTCAACATCAGCGCACTGGCTTCTATCACCATCATGGTTTTGAGTTGGGAAGAAGAATCAAGGCTTTTGGAAAGGAAGAGCGAGTAAGCTGAAGTCGAAAGGTACATACCGTCTCCAATGTTGACGAGGGCACAATGTTTCTTGGGAACTACGGACTCCCACTTCGTGCTCCGCGAAGGCAGCACCTGAAGCCCAGGCGAGTTCGCGAATAGGAGCGTCAGAGATCCGAGGTCCGTGTGAGGAACCTGAGGGACACCGGTCTCCGAGAACGGCTGGGGGATGTAGTGGAGAAGACGGAGGATATCAGAAGAGGGGGCATTACATCGATGGACGTCGGTGAGGGAAGCATTTGGTGGTAAATTCAGTGCGGTGGATAGTGACGAGAGAAGGATATTGAGGATCTCGTGGATGTGAGTGAAGAAGGTTGTGATAGATGGAAGTCGGCTTGCCAGCAGTGGAGGATGAATGAGGAGAAAGTCGAGATGCCGTTTTCCTGGTATCTTGAAGGTCTGAGCAAATGATATCGGAAAAGGTACACGGGGAGCAAAAGGTTTCAGTGGAAAGGTGTGATACAGTATAACTTTCAAAGCCGTCACGTTTGCCGTTGAGACCTAGAAATGTTAATGATTCGCACACGGAAAGTATTTATGTGGAACTTTTTACCACCAAGGTTGCGGCCTACTGGCTTGTATCTGAGCGCCAACATCAGTACCGCTGTGTACTTGGATCCTATGATGACAAAATACCCATTAAGCTTCAATGGACCGAGTTTGTCGACGTCGTACTGCATCTTATCTTCTTCACTCAAGTCGAACAATTCTCTCGAAAGCGCAAAAATCTCGTCGACAATGCCAATCATGTCCACAAATCGTCGGTCTTGAAGATTCAGATAGAAAATGCCGTCCTCCTTGGCGGCTAGAAATAGTTTGGCGGCTTCCTGCTTGTCTCCCTCAACGAGGCGTCCAATATCGATGGTCAGGAGCTGTGCTACCAAATCGGTCTCCATTTTACCGTTGGGGAATGAGAAAGACTTTTCTGAGTCGTGTTGTTGCTGGAGAGATTGGGTTAGGAGCGTTCATGATGTTCCCCGAATTACGCTAAGCAAGAGATTCCATATATGTAGGTGGCTTCGCCTACCTTATCTGAAGTGGGGGGCTGATCAGAATCCTTTGAGGCGAGGTTCCCTAGCCGCCCCAAGATTACGCAACATCACCTCCTCACCGCCTTTCCCTTGTGTGTGCAAAAAATATGTAGCCATATAGCTCTTGTACTCACGCTTTCGATCAGCCGGGTACCCACATAGGAGCTCTGTGTAAGACTTCTAGTTTTCTTAGATGTCCTATTTAGGCTGCTAGCTTTCCCATAATGAGCTCTCCCATGAAGCGTCCTTTTCCCTGTCACGTTCTTATAATAGGAGCTGGACTTTGTGGCCTCGGGGCAGCCATCTCGATCGCGTTAGAAGGCCACCAAGTCTCAGTCTTCGAAAGCGCACCTCAGCTCCATCAGATTGGAGCAGGGATCCAAGTTACCCCGAACGGCGTCCGGATCCTTCGAAGATGGGGTATCACTGACGAACTCGCCCCCATGGCTGCAGCTCCAGAGACCCTTTCTATCATCCGATATGATGGACGAAAAGTCCTGGCTTATAGAAGTAGATATAATGAGGAGCTCAAGGCCAGGTATGGAGAGCCAATATGGTGTCTTCACCGCGTTCATTTTCAAAAGGCACTGGCAGCAAGAGCAAGAGAGCTTGGTGTTCGCTTGCTTTTTGACCATCGCGTCTGCCACGTGGATTTTGTGAAACCTGCAATCATGTGCGAAAATGGCTCCACAGCGGAGGGCGATCTAGTCATAGCAGCCGATGGTCTTTGGTCCTCAACGCGAAGTTCATTTCTTGGAAGGCCTCGAGCTCCCCAGCCAACTGGTGACCTCGCATACAGAATTGTTTTGACGGTGGAAGAGGTGGACAATGACCCAATGCTTCGCGACGTCATTACTTGCCCAGGGATCCGCATTTGGATGGGCCCACGAGCTCATGCCGTAGCTTACAGTCTTTTTGGAGGCCAAGTATTGAATATCGTGCTTTTGGTCCCTGATAACTTACCGCAAGACGTAGCAAAAGCGGAGGGAGATCTGGGAGAGATGGCAAAGCTGTTCGAAGGATGGGATCCGCTGCTAACGCATATTCTCTCCTATGTGCAGAAAGTCGACAAATGGCGATTGATGTGCCTAGAACTTGATGAGCGGTGGACTTCCAGGCAAGGGACTTTTCTCATGGCTGGAGACTCTTGCCATCCTATCCTTCCATATATGGCTCAAGGGGCTAATACGTGAGTAAATCCTCTTCATTAACCTTATTCAGATGCGAGTCAAGGAGCTCGCAACCTACGGAAAGTAAAGTGCTTATTCGGTGATCTTTCCAAACAGGGCTCTCGAAGACGGTGCTACCCTTGGAGCTCTGCTGGGTAAGATTGAGTCAAAATCACAGATTCCCGTGGTAGCAGAATTGTACGAAACCATCAGGAAAGCAAGAACCTTCAAAATCCGAGAGGAGACGTTCAAACAACAAGCAGAATTCCACCTGCCAGATGGAGTCTCCCAAGAGGATCGAGACAGGCTATTGGCCATGTCATTCGACGCTCGGAGTAAGGACAATCCCTGGTGAGCAATCCTTCGGCTTTTGGACAATGAACATGAGGACTGACGACGGAGGATTGATAGGACGCATCCAAAGATCCAGCCTTGGCTATATGAATACGATGCATACACAGAAGCTATTGAAGCGTGGAGTGATAAGTTTTTGTTGGATGATTCCGTCGATAATGGCAGTAATTAGAAGATCCCTACACTTGCTTTGGGTACCCATGATTCATTTCCAGTTTTTAGGCCCCTCGGCCCGCCCTGCTTGGCCCTGGTCATCACGGGCCGTCCTCTGCGCCGAGATTGTGAAAGTAAGTTTAAGTGCGGAAGAAAACCCCGAATCCACCTTCAACAGAGTGAATGAGACTCCAGGGCAGCAATTCTAGGATTCAGATAAGGCGCATTCAAGGTGTATGTTGTAGGGATCGGGCGCACCATTCTGCCACCTAATGAGGATTCTCCAGGCGTCATGAGCCCGGTAGGGTTTGTGGGCAGTAGGTTCCAGCAGGAGCAGCATTTACATATTGACCAAGGTGCCCACTATGAACTGCCATGGGTGGGGAGAGAAGATGCCCTGGCTACTGCAGGACTGCATAGGGCTTCAGGCTCGGAAGTGGGTTTATTTCGTGGAAGCTGAGAATTTACAAAGACACCATCCATGCAGGGAGCACATGTAGTTCTTGCATTGGCGCATGCAAGTTTCAGCTCTGTCCTGGCTTACTGACTTGAAAGTTCTTCCCGCAGATGAGTAGAGAGAAAAAGACAGTGTCACTCGTCATGCCCACTGATAATGTACTTGTTCTTGAATTGGTCCAAGCAATCGGCAAAGTCATCCACGAGTTGGAAAAGGAAGGTGGTAGAGTCTCTTCACTGAGTAATACCAGCCGTGAAGGCCTAGTCAGGAATGCGGAAAGACTTGCGATTGCGGCTAGAGAGCCGGAGGAGAACTTGTATTTCCAAGCCACTCAAGTATGATTGCATGCCAATGAGAAAGGCAAGATCATCTCGTTCCAAAGATGTACTGACTAGCCCTATCTTCCAGACAGCCCAGAATTCTGCCATCAGGACTGCCATCAACATGGGCATTTTCGACAAGATGCCTGTCTCCGGCGAATCCATCACTGCGGCAGAATTGTCCGCAGCACTCCAAGTTGACGAGCGTCTTCTCGGTAAGTCAAGAGCACCCTACAAAGTGGAGCGGCAATCCGATTATTGCTGAAAGAAGCATTGAACGTCTAGTTCGAATCATGCGCGCCTGCACAAGCACTCACCTCTTCGAAGAGACGTCCCCCTTTCATTACACGCACAATAACTTCTCCACCATCTTCCTCATCCCCGCCAATCGCGATATGTTCAAGCAGATGTACGACTTCCTCGGTCAGGGAGTATACATGATGCCTCGGTTCCTCGAGTACACTAAGCATCAGAATCCAACCGACTATAATAATAGCGCTTTCCAGCATGGCCACCAGACCAGTCTGGGCTTCTGGGAATACCTGAAAGAGGTTCCCGAGAGGGCAAACATTTTCAATAGCGGTATGCAGTCCTTGGCCACCGTCGGGGGCGCGTCTAGAAGCGCTGGGCCCTATCCCTTTGATCGAGAGCTTGAGGCAGAAGATATCAATGAAACAGATGTGGCGATTGTAGACGTGGGTGGAGGCAGAGGCCAGGCGTTACAAGCGATCAAAGCGGCCTTTCCAAGCCTGAAGGGAAGGATGGTACTACAAGATGTGCGCGACGTGATTGAAGATGCGAAAGCTGGTATACTGCCCAGCTTCATTGAGCCCATGCCTGCCTCCTTCTTCGAGCGCCAGCCAATTGAAGGTCGGTAAATCAGAGCTCGTATTTGGTGTCATACTCTAATATCCCATCAATTTCCTCCTTCTACCCCCTAAGATCGATCGGCCTTAGGTCACTGTAAGTAACGTTTGGAGAGATCTAGGAGCCTTCATCTATCATTTCCGCCGCATCTTCCATGATTGGTCTGACGATGTCTCGCTTCAAATTCTACAAAATACTGTTCAGGCCATGACCCTTCGCTCGCGTATCTTGATCACAGACACTGTGGTTCCGGAATTCGGTGCACCGCGACGTATGGCATTGCAGGACATCAATATGATGAGCTTTGGAGGTATGGAACGGACGCTACCGCAGTGGCAGAAATTGCTAGACAGGGCTGGTCTGAGAGTCCAGAGGGTGTGGGCTGGTGAAGGAAATCTGCAGAATACGATTGAGGCAGTAGCGCAAGTCTAGGTGTGCCACCGGGTGGGATAACGAAACCCTTCTGTCACCTCCAGAGAACTTGTGGGATCTGAGATCGACACTTTGAGTTACGTTAGGCACTAAATTACTGCCTTACTGCAATGGGAATCAACGAAGCTGAGAGCCACGCTCTCGCTGCTTTCGGACATTCAGTGGGTGTTTTCCAGATTCGCACAGTCCACTCCCAGTTGTGGCCGAAGATCCGCTGCTGATATCTCATTCACGATACCTCCGGCGGTTCACGGCTAGATGTTGAGTCTCTGCAAGTGCAGCACGATCTCGTGGACGTTGTAGCGCATCGCGGTCCAAAGCTGTGGAAACCAACGATCAAAATAGGCTTAGTCGATGGCCTCGTGTGAATGCATATCCCAGGATTTCTATGATGGTGTTATGAGCCGCGGATATCATGGCTCATCCAGCTGGTGAGAAGTCCTCAGTGAACCATATTCCTATGAGAAGGTTTCAACTTACCCAGAGCTTGATTCACATGCTGGTCAGGGAGTCAGTCACTATCGTCGAATAGTATGATGTAGTGGAATTTTCCTTATTGTTTTACTAGCGCGCGAAAAAAAGCACCACCGGTGAATCTCCAGGTTGCTATTGTCAATTTTTCGGTTTTGGGCCTCATTCACATACAACCAAGTATGACAATAACCAGTGTCTGGCTATTTTTGGTAGTATCCCATGTTCCTATTGTCATCCTAGCGCGCTCATGATTTTATCATCACCGCATCCCCGGGCAGCTATTGTCAGTGCTTCACAGCGTCCTATCTATTGTTATGACAATAGCCACGTAGAGGTGTGATTGTTATGATTGTTCCATTGGGATTCCGAGGCTAGGAGCAGTAGTAGCATGAGATCTCTCAATCTTCTCCCCATCTCCGTTTCTCTTCTTCATATCATTTCCTCTGAGCTTCAGCAAGGTGTAACTTGCTCTCAGTCGAACTCTTGAATACTTCCTCTGAATCTTCTCTTGATACGTTGAACGTCAAATCCAAAGCTACACCGGCTATCATCCTATCATCCTACATTTCGATATTCATCCACAAGTCACGATGGTCCAAACTCGGTCGCAGGCGAGCGTAAGTCATACTGTCCTGATATTTGTACCACAATTTGAGCGTTTTCAAGAGCCATGAGACATGTCTAATCAGCATTCGCTCCCAAAAATTGTTTCTTAGCTCGATGCTATTACTCAAAGACGGAATGCTGACTCCAAGAATCTGTAGGTCGTTGGTGCCTCTTCTCTTTGGACTGGTGTAAAAAGCAATTCGGCCGGCCCGAGTCGCAAACAGCGTACTCCGAGAGCTGCTGCCCCTGCCCCTGCCACTGCCGCTCCTGCGAACAGCACCAGGTAAGTTACTATCAATTTTGCCCCTTTTTTGGGCGGATCAGGAGCTCTGAGACGTGTCTATAAGCTGCTCGTCGCTCCGATAACATGCCTGCTAGCTTGATCATCCAACACAAGGACGGAATGCTGACTCCCAAATCTCCCAGCTCTGCCGTCGCCACCACCAAAGCCCGTCCTCGCAAGACCACCAGAAAGGGTGGCAAATCTCGCGGTGTCGCCAAAGCTTCCCGTGGCCGCGGGCGTGGTACCAACCGTCAAGCACAAGCCACCGCCCAGCCTGCCGCCGCCCAGCCTGCCGCCGCCGCCCCCCCAGCACCCAGCACATCTGCGGCCGCACCCACCACGGCTGATGCCACTAAGCAGACGGACGGTGAGGTCCCACCCTTTTCATCCTGTTCTAGGCCCCCTGTACACCGATAAACCAAATGAATAAACGCTTCAACGCTTTGCCATTGCAGTGCTTGACCAATTTTCATTTATAGCCAAACCGCTAATTCGTTTTTCTATCAGGCAATTGCTCGACTTGCGATAAGCTTGCGCGCCGTCTCGGTCGCCGAGATGACACTATCAAAGATTTGAAGGAAAAGATTAAAGATTCGAAGGAAGAGATAGAACTTTTAGAGGATGATAGAGTCAAGCTCCACAATAGTCTGATGGCAGGGACCCGCTGCCACGAGGCAGCAAATGAGGAAATCAAGCGCCTAGGAGGCACCCAGGTCGACCGCAGTACTCCGGAAGATGAGCGACCAGACAAGGACTGGGAGATGACGAAAATTGAATAGAATATGCGCTGGCGCAATTCGTTTCTGTCCGTGTGTGGGTTGTTGTGTGTGTGTGTCTTCTCTGTGTGTTTGGCTCTTTGGCTCTTTGGCTGTTCGGTTGTTCGGCGGTTTGGCGGTTGGGCATTTTGGCTGTGTGGCTCTTTGGCTCTTGGCTCTTGGCTCCTTAGCTGTTTAGCCGTTTGGATCTTCGGCTCTTGGCTCTTTATCTCTTTGGCTCTTTCGCCGTTTGGCCGTCTGGCTCTTTTGACCGCCTGGCTCTTGGCTCTTTGGAGTTGGTCTCCTTTTGTATCTTAGCATAGCTTCATATCTCAATCTTTACCACTACACCATATCACTCTCATGCACCAATTAATGATAATATGCTTGATGACCCTCTCACTTGCTTGCCCCTATCGTTGATCATTCTGGATGAGCCGAGCCTATCACTCAAGTGCTTCGACGTCTTGCCGCTTGGCAATGGACGAATACTGGTTGTTCAATCCATCGTAGGGGACTTTTAAATTGCTTGCTCCCTATCGTTGTTCAATCTGGCTGATCCTAGCATATCAATCAAGTGCTTCGACGTCTTGCCGCTTTGGAGATTGGGCGATCACTGGTCGTTTGATCCACCGTGGTTGCTTGCTCCTTATCATTGTTCGGTCTGGATGATCCGAGATGCATGTCAATTAAGTGCTTCGACGTCTTGCCGCTTTGACAGTGGGCGACTACTGGTTGTTCAATCTATCGGCGTTGCCTCAATACCAGTTCTGAATGTGCGAAGCAGATTATTCTTGCTTAGCCAGTCAGTACGATTTGGTACCTTGCTATGCGTGGGATAGGATCCCTTTCCTCGACTCCTAGCAAAATCTATGACTGAGTTTACCCGGTTCTAGAGAAGATTACAGTGAGAAGAGCAGAACAGTAGCATGAGTCAGCTTCTGATATGGTTGACAGTAAGAAGATGGTAAACGGGTCATTTCATGATCTTCTTGGGACGATAGAAATACTTTTCAATGCTCGGACATACACATGTGGCTTTGCATCATTTGTAGATACCCCGTACGCGACTAGAGGAACAGAGGTTCCAGAATCAAGCTGCAGTATCTCATAAGCCGGCAGGGTGCACGTTTCAATGGGGGACAGCACATGATGATGGGGCTGATAAACCAGTCATTGCCTCGCACCCAAGCTTGCCGACAGACGAGACAAGTCTTTGGATGGTGGTGGGTACTAAAAGGTACCTCAGGATCGGAATTGGCTTTGTGACTTTGTTTTGAATCGCGTGCATCATTTATAGAGGATAATGAAGATGATATGTAGCAAATACAACTGTTTTCGCGGCAACATGTGCATATACCAAGAGCACGCGGCCAGTATTACATAGCACACGGAGATGCAGCAGTGAATTAGTCGGGGTTAAGTATCCCTTTTCGACTAGCAAAGACTCTCATGGATATAAAAGCTTCTTGTTAACAAGCGTGTACACAGAGCGTCGATAATCCTCAATTTCGCGTTGAAACCTATGGCACTGACTTGGAGGAAGAAGCAGCTAAAGAATGGAGACCCATCACATCCATCACATCAACAACACAAGCCTAACATCAAGCTTCTGCGGAACCCCGCAGTCATTCCACAACACTCTCTCTGCACATTTCCTATGAAAGGACTCTGGACTTTGCTCACAAAGCCCGGTAGAAGACGTTCGAAAAGCTGCAAACACATATACAGAGCGCCTGCTTTCTAACCAGCTAAGTCCCGTCACAGCAATGGACGAAGCTACGCGCCACCGATATACGAGACTGGGTAAGGAAAACCCCTGTTTTCATAGATGAGAATTATAGCTTACTTCCCAGGCGGTAACCCCAAATTCCACTCCCCCATTTTTCAGTACGACTTTACTCAATTTCGATTGCTGGCTGAATTACTTATTAAAGTCTACGGCTTCACATGTACTAAGCCCCTCGAATTCCAACAAGAAGTCGCCGAAGCCGTTGAAGAGTTTCTCTCTGCATTCCCGGTGCGCCGCATCTGGTGGATGACGAGAACGCTAGAGTACCGTTATGGAACTAAGCACTACGTCCCGGGTTCAGCACCGGAGGATTTGGTAGTAGATGGTACAAACGCATTAGGTCTTGTCTTGTTGGGATTATGGCTGACTCGGTGCAGCATACCTCGTGCATGGAGAGCAGGAAAAGGCAAATCGTGAAATGCTGCGAGCTACTGGAGTCATGAAAACGCTGTCCCATACAATCAAAGAGAGGCTGTGTGCGAAATAGGCTGCTGGTACCCCAAAGGTCGGATTGGATCACTGGATTAAGGCTGGCATGAGTGAATTCGTGAGTAGAATGCATGTTATGAGATGTTCGTCAGTACTCAGTTCTCTTGAGATCAGTGATAAGCTTGCAAAGGTGATAAAGGTGTCGGTTGTTCGATGATAGGGTTTATATCGCTCAATCTTATGCTGGATGTGACCGTGTTCGACTGAAAGTTCAGCTATGCCTGATAAATAGAGGTCTGCGTAGTGGACAAAGCTGGAGGTCTTGTCTCGAAGCCTTACCGCATCTCTCTGGCCATAGTTCTTCATCGAGAGAAGTCTCAGTAAGAGATCTTTCGAGACATCAAACTGGCAGCCGGCCCGAGTTTTCACCGAGAAGCAGCCGAAGCCTACCGCGTAAAGTGGTTACGCGGGTTTCGTTGCTGGTGGGACCAGAAAAGTGATGCCTCGCTTTCGGACGTCAGAGCAACCTCATCATGGATAGCACTCTGGAGCTTGATGGTACGCTACCTTACCCGTTATTCTCGCCCGCAGCAAATCAAAGTCATCATAGTTTATACATGCTGACCGCAAGCCCAGATTCTCTCGCTCTGTTTACTGCAAATTCCTTATCGCCCACCGCAACGACCGAGTTGACGTCGCCATGGTGGCGCCATATGTCAAGAGACCAACGTCGCCTCTACATTTTGAGCCTATATATGTACCACCAGAGGACGTTCTTTATCCCGGCTCGGACTGCGACGAGCTCGAGGACCGCCACCTCAAGAAGAGACGGCGGATAGAGGAGCTTGGCCAAAAGGTTCTGGAGGGGAAACCCCCACTTATCGCTTCGGCGAGCTTACGAGGCCCCTTGAATGAAGGATGGGTGAATCCGTGGGCGAACAAGAAGCGCAAGACGACTAGTAATCTCAGCGTACCGAAAGAGCTGGGGAGCAGAAATCGCCATACCACCAACAGAGAACCGAAGGAGCTTCGACGCACGGAACAAAGCGAAAAGGCACGCTTCGACTTCTCCAAGGACGCTCGCAGAAGTGTCGTCTCCGATCTCGGCGTTCGGCCATCACGATCTACCGATGCTGATAATGTAGCGGAGGCTCAACGGGCACGGAGCACAGGATTTGGGGGACAGGTTGCGCAGAATGTCTTTCCGCCCGCAGTGGCTCAAATTCACGTCCGTAGGTCTGACGACTTTGGCTCGGCAAAGCCTGTAGCCCAGAGGCCTTCTCGTCCCGTAGGAAGCGAGCCAGAGCGATCTGCCACTTGGCTGAAATCGGATTCAAGATACTTGAAAGCTCGTACAGAAGATCATGTAAGGCCGTCAACGCCGAGCCCAAGTGCGAGATCTTCGCCGCCAGCAATGCATTACTCTGGATTCACACCTATCAACAAGCCAGCGGCTCCCATGCATTCTGTCGCCGCAGGATCTAGCTCTGTATCAAAAGAATCGAGGCTACTGGTGCCAACCAGAGCTCATCCAATTGTAAGAGAGGGAACAGAGCGGTCAGCATTTCGAGAGACCGACTTTGCCGACGCCGACGAATGCACTAGAGCAGGGTATATCAATGCAAAAGAACTTAGCCAAAAAGCCGTAGCGAAGGCCAGAGACGAGGAGGGCGGCCTTCAAGCCAGGAAACTATCCCAGGAAGCAGCGCTGCAGGGTAGTCAAAAAGCGCTGAAAGCTGGAAATGAACCAATATCCCACCAACCATCGTCGGCGGAGCATAACGAAAAAGCTGTGGCTGTCGCTGAGCATCATCAGAATCACCTCCGCGGTTCTAACGCTACACCCCATCAACTACCCCCATCAACGAACCTTGTTGAGTTCCGTTATCGTCTAGCCAACAAGAGACCGACTTCATCTTCCGAGAAAGTGACATCTAACAATACTTCATTTGCGCAACAAATGAAGGCAGCTAAAGCGAAGGCTGAAGCACAAAGCATGAAACGACTAAGCTTTACTTCGTCTGGTAGAATCAAGAGCTTCGGCTCACGGTCAACATCAAGGGCATCTTCAATATCACCGGCTCAACGAGAGCCGGCATTATCCAAGCAGCTCATCGAAACGGAAAATTCCGAAGGCCAGACAGGGGGACCTGAAGCACAGCAAGTCTCGGCACCGCCCGCCCAAGCAGAAGCTTTGCCCTCGGCACCATCAATGCATATCTTGGCAAATGTCGCGGATGAGGGCGATTCGTACCTCAATCTATCGACTCAAGCTGCAATATCGAAGGCTCAACACTCGTTCCAGAAAGATATTGCGACATCTTTACAAACTACACCGAAACGCTCGGACGGCGTTGGCATCTCCCAACCAAGCCCCACTGCGTACAAGACACCCAAAGAAAGCTGGGCTCGGATTCCTCTTTCTCTAACCAAATCTATTGCTCCCAATCTCGACACGAGAACGCCAGTCGGCGATGCACTTAGTACGCAGGCCATGATGGATGCCATATCACCCTTCGCAGTCACGACGATCAAACCCACTTCGCCCACTAAGCCTGTTCACATCCAAAACCGAACCTCCTTCGCGCATTCGCCGCTTGCTTCCCCTTCACGCGCCTTCGGCACGACCAGACGCTCCCTCTCAATGTCAACTTCGTCCGACAGCCCTTCTCCAGTCCCAAACCAGCCCAGAACCAAGCCTACGACTGCGTCTAAGCCGCCGCCAATTCTTTCGAAAACATCGAGTGGCATGGCCAAACCACCGTCTACTTCCACATCCACCGCCTTCTCAATCGCGCCGAATGGCACTCTCACCGAGGTATATCAGCACGATGGGCAGCAGCTGTACGACGCGGCCATGGGGACAGGCAAGGACGGGTGGGACCTGGACGAGGCGATAGAGGAAGCAGGCAGCTTCTTGGCAACGGGGGCATGGGATGTGGAAGTCGAGGCGCGCAAAGAGGGCAAGGTCGCGGCTAAAGCAACTGCGTCTTAGAGAAATCTATAATGTTCTAGGGTGGTGTATATCGTGTCGAGAGGGACATAGGTGCATATTGGAGTTGGGTTCTTGCTGTATATGTGGGAGGGGGGTGGCTTTGGCGTAGGGCATGTTGTGGAGTTCTTACATCGTACATGATACCCTCTGTGCAACGTATGATAGATTTTCGTAACGATCTGTCATTGTATACTCAACAGTTTGGCACTTTAGCCACTACGATCATCTCTCCGGGCTGCCAGACCAAAGTCTTTTTTTTTAATATCTGCAAAGGCAGATGACGGAGCCTCTTTCGCGAGTGTAAGCTACAAACCAATCAATAGCCTATATGTGTGAATGCTTAGACAAGTATGACGCCTCTTTACTGAGGCATCACCATCGACAGCAGTAGCCCGGAACCACTCTCTACCCGCTCTTCTTGACGTACTGTGATATATACGATTTGTGATTTTCGATTTGAAGAAAGCGCAAAGCTTCGTCAAGCTCCTGTGGTTCACACCATCAAATACTAGGAATATCTTGACATCGCTTATTAAGGATACACCGGGTTCGACTCGTCGGTATACACGGTTCTCAACCTATTTGCGCTGGCATCGATAGTTCGTAGAAGAACTGAAGATGGCACAGTACATAATTAGCGTGACTCTCGTGTGCTCCCATTCAACGTATCGTCAAGCGTAGAGGAGGCGTTGTTGCTGTTAGCATTGGATGGCGCGTATGTCGAGTTCGAGGAGTGTTCGACAGGCGTTAATGTTAAAAGATCGTTCGCAGGTCATCCAACCGAGTGACTTTCGCCTTGCGTTGAAGAAGCACATATGGATTCGCTGCCGCTGGATTTGAGAGGATACTTGGCTCTACTGCAAGCAGTAAGTTCGTAGTCGGGACCACACACAGGTGATCCTTGTCGTCGACCGTTGCCAGGATCATCGTTCAAGCTTTCGAGTTGGAAATTCAAAAGTTATCGTCAAGGGGACAGGGTTCATTGTCGAGCAGAACATACCGCAGAACGCTTTCGCTACCCCCATGATGAAATTCAAGTCAGGTGCCAAGTGTCATCGAAATTGGATTCTCAAACAACTTGGCGATGAATTGACTTTACCGTATCGCTCCGTCAATATTTCAATTGTCGCCAAGATTGTAGCTTCACGTAATCTCATTTCGCGGAATCCTGGCGAAGGGATCCAAGGATCGACAAAAACAACCCGAGAGGCTGAATTCCCAATAAGCTTTTGTAGATATCGCAAGGCAGATCGATGTGGACCCTCCTAGCGTTCGACATCAAGATTGAGAAAATTGCCGGCCTATGTAGCTGCCTAGACAAGTCCTGAGGTCAGCCAGCCCGTATTTGCTCTTGGTATCCATGTCTCTGTATGTTGTAAATGTAAAGGGACCGAGAAATTGATACGAAAGCCACCGGACAAACTGGACACCACGAATCTCCACCAAGATGCCTTCAGCGGCGCGCGGAAGAAGTGGCGGGGCCCGGAGTCCGGCCATGCACTGAGGCAACCAACATTTAAATTGAGCCAATCGTTGTCGAATCAAGCCTTATCGCTTCTGCAGCCCGCAACCCAAAGTCCTCCAGGGGGCGTTTTCCCGCCAATGTGGTTCACCCTTGTCTGGACGTTCTCAATCGTTTCGATGGCTGCACACGTTAATCGCGGGTCAGTAACCTGAATTTCGTCCATCAACGCCTTGTACTTAGTGAAACTCAATGCGTTCCCTATGACCAATCGCGCCATTGTTTAGAAAACGGATCGTAGAAGTAGCTCCTCCCTGCGCACCGCACAAGATTTGAGTTCGCCTTTTCTGCTGGTTTTCGTTGAAAGGGGGCACCGGCGCGAATCTAAACAGCGATCGGCACTCGACCTCGTGGCAGCTTGACGAAAATGCGGAGACGATCCCTTCCAAGCTTTGCCGCATTCAGTAAACGGCCACAAGGCTCTTCTTTGCCTGCACTTTTCCCGGGAAAAAGGCTATTGATCGGCTTTTCAGCAATTCCGTCCGAACAATTGTGACTGCAGCAACCCTAGGTTCGATTTAATACCAACCCCATTCACTATGGCCGGGAACGAAGAGCTCGAAGGATTTATGAAGACGATAATGCCGCAATCCATCACTGATTACCACACAACACAAAAATATCACCGACCTTCGCGGATTGCCTTAAAGTGCTACTTTGACTCTGTCGAAAGGTCTAACAAGTCTTGGAAAGTAACAAGTAGCAGTGCAGCAGTGTGTGCTATGGTGCCTTGATCGTGTAGAGGAATCGTCTTTATCATTTGGGAGCTGCGAGAATGCCGGGAAAATGCCGGGCCTTAGGCCTCGCCTTGGGCTGCCGAGACTAGAGCACGGGACGACCACGCTCAATCCCTCCAGTAATCCCTCCTGCAAGCCCTTCCAAAAGTTCATTTCCCTCCGCATCACCGACCACCGCTCTTTACGGCCCCACCGCATCGTTATCGCTGTCGCTGTCGCTAACTGAGTTCGACTCTCGAAGGATACTGCTATACCGTCAAAGATATATCGCTGCTTGCTACGGCTCCCAGGCTGCTGTTTTCGGGGAATTAGGGGGCTCGTTCGAGGTCAACATCACTACCGTTCCGGAAGGCACATTTGCGCAAATCACCATGCGATACCAGTCGTGAAGAGCTGGAGGGGCATCGCACGACCTCGGTGTAGAAACGCGACAGTTCGTCTTGACGACCGGCCGAAAAGCAATGGCGACCTCTTCTCCACCGGCTTCACCGTTAAACCCACCGCAGCGGCCGCTGAGCGCACTCTATGGCTTGCAACGAAGTTCTAGTCGGATGAGTATCGGTAGCAAGCAGGGTGCGGCCAGTAGGGCTTCGGACGACGATACCAAAACGTCCGTCAAAGTCGGTACGTCTTAAGGACAATATAGCTCTAGCAAAAGAGGAAGTGAGGCTAACCATGCAATGCGAATCACAGCGGTGAGAATTCGCCCGCCTCTCAAATCGACCGACCCAGGCTACGAGTTGATACCTCAGCGATTTCAAAGATCGTTATGTCAAGCGACTTCTCCCACGAGCCTCTCGATAGACGCACCGCAAGGTCGAAAGATTTTCGTGTTCGACCGAGTCTTTGGCGAAGGTATACAACAAGAAGGAGTCTGGGAGTACGTGAACGAGAGCGTTGAGGCTTTCGTCCAAGGGTACAATGTCTCTGTATTGGCTTACGGACAGTCCGGGTCTGGCAAGTCGTATACCATGGGGACTTCGGGGCCCGTAGAGCAGAGTGATGCGCAGATAATGGGTATACTTCCAACATCCCAGGCTCAACGTTCCAGATTCTGGACGTTGGGGACATCCATGACACTGTCGGTCGTTTGCTAATGATAAGATATAGGCGTTATCCCCAGAGCTGCAAGAGCTTTGTTCCGAAAGCTCCAAGGGCCGCCAGCATTGCGGCGTTCAGGATCGTCAAGTCTCCGGGCGCCAACCCGTTACTCCATGAGCTCTCCTCAAAATTCATCACAGAACATTATGACATTGAAACAAAGGGATGCGGAAAAGGATTGGCAGATGAAGGCGACATACGTGGAGGTATGGACATCATAGTTGTGCTCGTATGGTGGGCTGACTTGGTATATCTAGATATACAACGAACAGCTCCGGGATCTATTGGTACCAGAATCTGTACCGCAAGCGGAAAGAGCAACAGTGGCTATCAGGGAAGATACGAAGGGGCGAATCATCTTGACGGGATTGCACCAGGTCAAGATCAACTCAGTCGAGGACATGTTGAATGCTTTAAATTTCGGATCCTCCATTCGCCAGACCGATGCGACAGCAATCAATGCCAAGTCTTCCCGATCACACGCCATCTTTAGCATTAATCTGATCCAGCGGAGGAAAACCCAGCAAACATCGAAGCAGGAGAAGCGATTCTCAGTACCTTTAGAAGCAATGAGTAGTCCGGAGAGCTTGGTAACGGTGGATAGCAAGCTCCATTTTGTCGACCTGGCGGGCAGCGAACGCCTAAAAAATACTGGAGCATCTGGAGATCGTGCTAGAGAGGGTATCTCCATCAATGGTGGTCTTGCTAGCTTGGGGAAAGTTATATCACAGCTTTCATCCCGACAACTAGGTTCCCACGTCTCATATCGAGACTCGAAGCTCACGCGGTTACTGCAAGATTCCCTGGGGGGGAATGCTATTACCTACATGATTGCTTGCGTAACGCCAGCCGAGTTTCATCTGAGCGAAACCCTTAACACCGTACAATATGCGCAGCGAGCGCGAGCAATACAAAGCAAGCCCGAAATCCAGCAAGTATCCGACGAAAGCGACAAACAGGCTCTCATTGATCGATTACGTGCAGAAGTGCAGTTCTTGAGAGACCAGATCAGCAACTCGGATCGAAGCGACATGCGTGGGGAGGCAGCACAGGAAAGATTGGAGCGGCAGAATGATCGAGAGGCTGAGCTTCAGAACCATCTCCTGGATGTTCAAGAAAATTACACTGCCCTCAGCCAGCGTCATGCAAAGCTAATTTCCGAGATTACCAAGGCAAGAGACAACGAGTCGCATGCGACTCCGACACTGACAGAGGCCATTGGTGATTCAGCGGTCGAGAGACTGAAGCGGTCAAATTCTTTCGCCGAGGCCGTAGAACAAGTGGTGTTGGAGTACGAAAAGACAATCCAGAGTCTGGAATCAAACCTCTCGAAGACGCGGTCATCCTTGGCCACTACTGAGAGTAGTCTCTTGGAAAGGGAAAGCAAATGTGCTTATGTCGAAACTCTTTACCAACAGCTTCAGGTCAGGGTGCAGAGGATGGTCGACCGGGAAGCCAGCACAGAGAAGTATTTGCATGATCTCGAGGCCCAACTTGACGGGCAAAATTCTGGAGAGGAGAAGACCTCCGCTGTGCTACTCGAACTGCGGAAGGAGATTGCCCGAGTTCGGGACAATGAAGCAAGCTGTGAGGAATACATTTCGACTCTCGAAGAAAGACTAGCGGAGGGTGATCAGGACATGGAGCTCATGCAGCGCGAGGTCGAGCGTCTAGAGCACGTCGTCGAGAGGCAGCGCAGCATTGGAAAGCTGGACAACCTACTATACGAATTTGACCACATTCAACAAAATGGCAAAGCGCAAGATCAGAAGAAGGGTGCCAAGGCAATGACCAATGGTGTCTCAAATTTCGCCATCGACTCTAAGGCGCAAAGGAAGGTCCTCCAGGACGCTGTCGAAACAGCGATCCCTGAGTCCGATAGTGAGGACCTTGAGGATGATTTTGCTTCTACCTCCAAACACCAGACCGTCATCGCATCTGAGGAATCCGTACCGCAAGCAAATGGGTACCACGATGCCTCTACTGACCCATTCCGTCCAGGCACTGGGCACTCTCGCTTCGCTTCCGAGAAGCTGGACGGCGTGACCCAGGAGCTCTTTGCGCTTCGGGCAGAGCATGAAACGACAATCGCCGAGTTCGATATGATGTCTGCCAAGTACGAAGAAGCACTGCGGACGCTAGCTGAGCTACAAGACGCAGCGGATGAAGCTCGTCACCCAGCTCCTCTACCGGTCGCTCCTTCACCTGCCTCCACACGACCAACGTCTTTTTTAGGGGACGCGAGGGTGAACGAGCTCAGAAATGTAGGACAGCTACCATCCTCGCGCTCTTTATCGTTGGAATTGTCCTCAGCTGCGGAATCCAATACTTCCGCAGAACCATTCTTGGACGGGTCGCCGTTGAAGAAACAGCATTCTGGAGCTTGGAGAGAAACGTCACCAGCTGAAAGTTTACTCCGAGAAGAACTTGATAATTTGAAGAAAGTTCACGATGAGAAGGACGAGGCGAATGTGGCGCTCAAGGACCGGTACGCGGAATTGCAGGATCTGCATGCACAAACGCTTGATGTCGTCGAAGATCTGAAGACAGAGATCCAGCGTTCCAAGCTAAGAGCTCCAAATTCGCCGACAAAGCCCTCTTCAGTTGTGAGACGAAAGGGTAGTCAAAACATCCTAATGCTCGATCGGGCACACCGCTCGCTAGCTTGCTTGAAGAATATCGCTGCCGAGAATTTAGAGGATAAGCCAGATACCATGCAGAACTTCGAGATTAATCTCAATGCAACAATGCAAGAACTTCACGAGAGAGCGGAGCGTGTTCAAGTACTAGAGGGAGAACTTGCAAAGCTGAAAAAGGAGATGGAGGCTAAATCAACCATGATCTCCGGCCTGACCCGAGAGCGGTCGAGCTTGAGTTCATCCCCAGTAGACATTTCCGTAATGTCGTCAATACACGAGCAACTTATGCAATACGAAAGCCAGGTGAAGATGCTTCAGGAGACTCATGCTGCACGCGAGCGAGAGCTACTGGACCAGGTCGATTTTCTCAAGAGATCGCTTGATGATCAGATGCAGCAGAGTAAATCAGCTATGCCCGGCTTTTTCCCCGAAACACCAGCAATTCTTGAGAATCAGCAGTCCGACGCGAAACAATTAGGTGCCACATTCTCATCAGCCAAAGTCGAACGACTGCAAGAACAGGTGGTTCAGTGGCAAAGCAAGCATGAAGCTGTAGTTGGATCGATGCAAGCATCCGAGAAGAAGTTCATGTCGACCATTGGTGGCCTAGAGGCGGCTATGGCAAGCGTGGAAGCCATGCAGGGCAAGAACACTGAAACCCAGGCTGCTGCTAAGGCCGCAAGCGAAAGGAGCCAGCATATGCAACACAACGAGTCGCTACAACAGGAACTGAGAGAACACCAGAGCACTATCCAGACATATTGCGGCAAGGTCGCAGACCTGGAGCGATTGCAGCTCGCAGCGCGAGAGCAGCTGCAAGAGAATGCGCGCTACAAAGCATTCACTGAAGCTCAAATTAGCTCGCACCACAGCCAGATGGGGCAGATACAGCAAATGGTTCTGGAGCATCAGTCAAACGTCGATTTCCACAAGCATGGGCTTCGATCGCTACACGATTCCCATGCTAAGGAATTGGAAGCTATCCGATCTAGGATGCAGACAGATTATACAGCAGATCAAGAAGCTCGAACTGCACAGTTAAACCAAGAATACGAGGAACGATACGAGGAGCACAAAGCAAGTTCGGAAGAGTTGCTACGGAATTCCAACGCCCAACTCAGCGAAGCTGTTGAGAAGCGCGACCGATTAGAAAGGGAACACCGTGCTTTGGAACAGGAGTACCACAGCCTATCAAGTAAACTAACAGGAGCTGAAGAGATTCTGCACGCCAGAAGCCAGGAACTTCAGGCCGCGCAGAAGCGAAGCAAGGATCTAAATTCTGCGTTGACCGAAGCCACATCCGCCCTTGAAGAGTATAAGAAGATCGCAGACCAGAAGAACTCCGAACTTGAAAAGGTCGTAGTGGAGAAGGAGAAAGCGGTACGCCTCGTGGACGAGCTAGAAGATCAGCTTTCTACTACGTACGACCAGCACCGTGCAACTTCCAGCAGACTTTCTGTACTGAGCCAAAATCGCGATCAAGCGCTTATGGATGCCAACTCGGCAAGAGCCAGATTGGAAGAAGAAGTCGAGGCCTACCGTAGCAAGCTGACCCAGGTAGAGGTACGTCTTATTCTGCTTTACTCACGTGATCCAGTACTAATTATCGTTCAGCTGGATCGATCCAACTCACAAACATCTAATCTTCGCAAATCTACTTCTGCAATATCACTTCCCTCGCCACCGCCGACCATACCCCTTCCTCAGCTCCCGTCTATCGCCTCCGCCACCACATCCCCGCTCCTCCTTCATGGTTCCCCATCACCCAACCCGGAAGCTTTCCATTCGTCGCAGCAGATAGAAGAACAAGAAGGACGAATCAAGGTGCTAGAGAAGCATCTTTTTGCTGAGAAGCAGTTGACTGCCACTCTGGAGGAGGCTCTCGTTGACCTCGAAAGCCAAGGCAATAAAGTCAAGATGGACATGGAGGCCTGGAAGAAGAAAGCATGGGCCCACGAAGACGAACTGAGCCAATTAAAGCGGGAGCGAGGCCGCCTGCGAGACAGCGTGCAAGCCGTCGAGGAAGAGAGAGAGGCCAGGAAAGAAGCAGAGCGAGCAAGGGAGAGGCTAGAAGAGCGTATGAGAGGTATGGAGGGCAAGAAGCGCAAGAAGGGAGGATTCAATTGCTTCTAATCTGAATATAATGAGTGTATGCCCTAGCAGGAGGCATGCCAGGAGGCCATGAGTTCGACACGCGAAAGGAGTCTAGGCGTTCTGGCCGATCTACTGGGAATCTGGGATTTTTGGGGCACAGAAAGTTGCAATGTACATACGGGGCTCTCTAGCATAGGCGACCTTTCTTGTCGTTTTTCTGCAGTACATAGGACACTTGATCTTCGAGTTGCGGCATTGCATGGCATCTGGCATTGCGCTTGACTTTGCATGCTAGATAGATACCCTTCTGTTCTTTCAGCACATCAACTACATATGGTAGAATTATTCCATGCACTGGCAGGGTTCACTTCTCAGGGGCGTGAAGAATATAGTAGGACGACATACAGAACCTCAATGGTGTATCCATATCATGTACGACATCGCCACCCAACTTTCCTGGATGATCCGGAGTTCCATATTGAGACCTCTATGGCCGAGGCAAGTGTTGTTGGAATTTCATTGAGAACGGCCAAGTCCGTAGCGTGATCCTACTTTCACCCCCCCAGCTACCCGGTCCCTTGGCCTCGCTACATGTACCCACCGCACCTGCAGATTTTCAGAAAATTCGACCACACTTCATGTAAGCTCACCACCCCCTACATTTGCCCTCAACCACGCACACTACTAATACTCTATGTCTCACAGAGAATCATTTCTAAAGTATGCGTCTCTCACTGGTTTTCTCATCAAAGCCACAGAATCTCCAACCTGGCTGATGACTTTTGTCCTCGGCGCCCAAGAGTGAACAGCCTTGTACTCTTGCGGCCTTCGGGCCCCTTGCGCTTCTGCTTGCAGATGTTGCAAGAGAGAGTGGTGATGATCTCGGCCCTGTCTTGGTGTCTGGCTTCGGTCGGCTGAGCTCGGTGGGTGTCGACGGAGGTCTGACAGGTCCTGTAACAATTTGGTTCTACAATAGGAATAGGGACTGTGTGGTGTAATATCCGGGCTGGTTCTTCCTGTGCTTAGATAGAAATATACAATTGATCCCAAATTGACTTAATTAGACTATGGGTGACGCTTCTATGAGTAATGCTCTGATGATTGCCATGATTGCCATGATGTACATATTTTGCACATCGGGATAAACGACGCACGGTTAGATCCATAGCGCACCAACTTATCTCAGCTCTGCGACACCAAAAGGAACGTTGTAGATCCTACTGTCCCAGTAGGATCACAGCCGAAGCCACTTAATCGATCGACGCACGCCTCTCAAGGGGCGTTGAGCGATCTCCCCGCATCTGGATCCTGAATGGACCCTGAATGCCATCACTGCGCGTCAGAGCTGTGTGCAACCCACAGCAAAAATTCTTCCCTCTGAGATTGTTTGTACCTTGATTTGTATATGTGCCCCACACAATCCAAGCACCTGCCACTTATCTATGCAAGGTCCGAAGCTTGTTATCGGCTTCTGATTGCGCCAGTCTCACCGCTGAAGGCCATTGTCCAACGAGATTCTCCGGATTCGGCACGCATACCTACAAGCTACCTGCACTCTTTTGTGCGCCTTTCTCCCTATCTTCAACACCTGCAATCCCCGCAGACAGGCGAAATGGCAGACGACACGGTCGAGATGCCTCTACTCGCCTTTCTCTTCTGCAAAATCCGATTACGCTCCAGCTCCTAGTCCATTCAACCCCATCCTGCAGTACAGTCCGATACTTTCCCATGTGAGCGGGCTGACGCCTGCCTCTTTCCTTTCTCGATCATGAAGTTTGGACGCAATCTACCTCGGAATCAGGTTCCTGAATGGGCAACATACTACATCAAATACAAGTCACTGAAGAAACTTATCAAGTCCGCTGCAGAAGTTATCAGGCACGGAGAGGTCGCAGATACTGCCGGTGCGTCTACCCATGAGCTTAGTAGTCAAGATCCAGAACAGGGTGCTGACATCTCTTAGTTTTCTTTTACTCACTCGATCGTAACCTCGAAGACGTTGATGACTTCTACAACAAGAAGTACGCGGATGCTGCCCGGCGCCTTAAACTGCTGCAGGATCGATACGGAGATCTTACCAATGACCCTCGCAACATCGATAGAGACGAAGTCGAAGATCTTATGGGTGCTCTTCTCGAGCTGCGTAGTCAATTGAGGAAGCTACAATGGTATGGGGAGGTGAACCGGAGGGGGTTCATCAAGATCACGAAGAAGCTTGATAAGAAGGTTGCCAATGCTTCAACACAGAGAAGATACCTGGAATCCAAGGTCGATCCTAGGCAGTTCGCGACCAACCTTGCGCTTTCACATACGATGAAGACAGTCAATGACTGGCTATCCGCACTGGGCGACCTCAAGATACCCGACGATGACAGCTCTACTCACTCCACTCATTCGCTGAAACGCACATCGTCTCGAACCAACTTTAATCTATCGAGCGCGTTTGTTGAGAAGGTTGATCGAGCTTTACGGAATGACGACTCCTTAGCTTTGGGTGCTCTTTTGAGAGCGGTGCATGGAGAAGTGCCAGACGAAGAAGATGCTTCGCAATCGATGCTGAGCCTTAACCTTTTGCAGCGGGCAGTGTCTTGCAGAGCTAAGGCTTGCATTGATGACATACTCGGTCGCATTCAAGACCTGAATGAAGATGACGACATCAACCACCGCAATTGCATCCATAGGCTGGTCATCTCCATGGGGCGCTCCAAGACGACGACCGATGAAGAGCTTGCAGGTGCTGTGCTGAAAGACATGCAGCTTGGCAACGCCAGCTACATTACACCTGCTACTGCCCCAATCCTAGCGCCACAAGCGTCCTATACTAGAGAGGCTGATGGGGCCACTGAGCTAGGCAGGGAAGATAGGTCTGTAGTACTCCTACAGTACCTCTTGGATAAGCTACGACCACATCAGCGTGATGCACTTCGAGCAAGAGACAACTATGGGCGAATGCCCTTACACTATGCTGCACAGTACGGCTTTGTCATCGTTTGTCAGCTCATCATTGCACGTATGCAGAGCTGGGGTCAATTCGAAGTCGAGGAAGGAATCGACGCACCTTTCTGGCAGGACGCGGACGGATCTGCTCCTCTTCATCTCAGCGTCATCGGCGGCCATCCCCATACAACTGAGGTTCTACTCGGCGCGGAGAATTGGCAAGGCGTAAGGGATCGTAAAGGCGCCATCCACAAGCACAAGGCAAGGTCTAGCGAGGTACTAGCTCTGGCCACAAAGTCTAACTTTGTCGTGATCGTCAGGCTTCTTGTGGCAGCCGGAGTGGATCTCGATTATCAGGACGATCAAGGCGAAAGCGCTCTTCATGTCGCCGCCCGCTTTGGTCACCTTGACTGCGCAAGGGCACTTGTTGATGGGTCTAAAACCCAGAAGGCCAATCTGGAACTGACAGAAAACTCCTTCGGTTGGACGCCTCTGTTCATTGCCTCCGTTGATGGCCATCTAAGCATCACTGAGTTGTTGATTGAAGCCGGAGCCGATCTGGAAAGGCTCGACACATCTGGGTGGACAGCGAAGGAGCATGCTGCGCTCAGAGGGCACATGGCCATTGCCAATGCCCTGGCAGACGTCACTACAGCACCGTCAGGATCGGATTCGGACTCTTCTGCGTCTACCTCGCTTTCAGCGACACCTGCCACCTCTTCTCTTGCAGAGAGGAAGTCCAATGGTACATCGAATGCCAATGGTACTATTCGGACTACTGAGCCTATCAAGACCTTCGGGCACCGCTATTTGACCAAGGAAAGCATGGTCCTTGTCAGTCTCGGAACGATGGATACGAGAAAAGCAATCGAAGCGGTCAATCTTGATCGCATACCGATCGCCGACGCCCACTCAACCCAACTCGACACAGCCCTCTCATTGGTATTGTCGGCTACGGGTGCGAAGGGTGAACCGTCAATCACAGATCTGCCCGTGCAGGACAACATCAGTACAGAGCCCATTGTGTTCACAACAATCGATGCCACCAAGGTCAAGCTCATCTTCGATATTGTACCTACCTACGCTGGCAACAATGAACAGATAGTCGGAAGAGGCGTCGCACTTCTTTCGAGCATCAAGCCCAGCGTTGGATCGAAGCGGATAACCCTGCAAGGAGATGTCACGGTGCCGATCATAGCAGCAGGCACTCTCGAAGTCATAGGCTCTGTCAACTTCAATTTTTTGATCATTACTCCGTTTACGCATCCCAACATGACGATCACCGAGAATCAGACATATTGGAAGAGTATGACGTCGACCATGGTGATCGGTCATCGAGGTGATTTGCGATGCCTGTTGTCCATTTGGCTTTACCTAATCGTCTCGAAGGTCTGGGCAAGAACATGGCCGCTCGGAGGTCGCTGCAACTTGGGGAGAATACTATACAGGTGATTGCTGCTTTAGTCATACTACATGAGAGTATGAGCTGATCTCTCATAGTCTTTCATCGCTGCTGCCAACTTAGGGGCATCCTACGTCGAGGTACGCACTCAGGTCGTCCGATTATCAAGTGCGCTTTGCTAACCTCATATAGTTTGGTAAAGCTCCATTGCGATCAGCGCTTCATCTATACGACTGACACTGCATAGATGTGCAATTGACAAAGGACCACGTTCCTGTCATCTATCATGACTTCCTCGTCAGCGAAACCGGCATAGATGCTCCAGTCCACACTCTTACCCTAGAACAGGTACGGTATTTTGCTCTGCATGTCTGGTCCAGTGTTGATGGTAATCAGTTTATGCATGTCAACGAGAGTCGCACACCTCGACCATCTCGGCCTACATCGCCAGAACTTACTCACCGTTCCAGCCAGCCAACCAAGGGCAGGGGTGGCAGATCAATGTCCGAAGGGGGATCCTTCAAAAGCGAATACCCAGAAATGAGCGAGCGAATGAAGCATACTCGAGACTTCAAAGAGAAGGGCTTCAAGGGCAACAGCCGCGGGAACTTCATCCAGGCACCGTTCACAACGTTGGAAGAAATGTTCAAGAAGCTACCCGAGAGCATTGGCTTCAATATTGAGATGAAGTACCCAATGCTCCACGAATCCGAGGAGCAGGAAATGGACACCTACGCCGTTGAACTCAACTCCTTCGTTGATACCGTCCTCACTAAAGTCTACGACCTCGGCAAGGCGCGCAATATCATCTTCTCAAGCTTCAACCCTGATATCTGCCTTCTGCTCTCTTTCAAGCAACCCTCTATTCCCATACTTTTTCTCACGGACGCCGGCACAAGTCCGGTAGGCGATATCAGAGCCTCGAGCTTGCAGGAAGCGATCCGATTCGCGAGCAGATGGAACTTGTTGGGGGTTGTTTCTGCAGCCGAGCCGCTTGTTATCAGTCCCAGATTGGTGAAGGTCGTCAAGGAGAGTGGTTTGGTCTGTGTGAGTTATGGGTCCATGAACAATGATCCGGATAAGGTCAAGGTACGCTATCCCCTCAGAATTCCTTTCTGGGGTGGGCTAATCAGGTGCAGCTGCAAGTCAAGGAGGGCATCGACGCAGTCATCGTCGACAGCGTACTGGCAATAAGGAAAGGCTTAACTGGGACGGACAGCGTGCCTGCAGTGCATTGATTGCCCATGCCTCAAGCGCGTAAACAAGTTCTCGGATCCAATTGCTGTCATCATCAGACCATTTCAGTCTCTTGGAGTGCAGCAACCATGTACATATGTATACTAGAGCTACAAGGGGAAGGTCGGGACCCAATAGCACCGGAAAAAGGAGGAACTCTGCATTCCAACCTGATACCCCGATGTCGACTCAACGTCGCATCACGCGATAGACATGGGAGCATTATCAGATCGCGATAGACGGAGGTGAAGGCCAAACCTAGAATACAGGCACTTCGTGAAATCCGTTCATTGTGTGTCAAGCTACAAACACTCATGCTTTCGCTGCCGAGGAGACAGAAACCTGCCCGAAGATCATTCTGCATCCAGATTGGGGGGAGACTCGCTTTACAGTCGCGTAACAAGAGTGCGAGCATAAAGCGACTTGAATGTGAATAGTTGCTGCTTGCTTATTGATTGAAGCTTCATTATTGATGTTGTTGCTTCTCTATCTGACCGATCCGCTTCTGTTCTTGTTTTTCGTACAAGCCATCCACTACATCCATTCGATTGTGAGACACATTCCGCTCAAACTTTACCGACAATCTTTCCCATAGGCTCAACAACGTGCGTCACGTAGTACCGGTGCGTTCCGTACTGGTCTAATAAGTGCGTAGAATCATCAAAATTCAGACAAGCAAGAATAGTATTGGTCAATATCTGCCCAACTTGATGTGACAAGCCTCTACTGCATTTAGCCTTGATAGAAGCTTGGACTTCCACCGGGCGTAAGGGTCCGGTCCGCAAGGATGTGTTTCGCTCGGCAAGGTTCAAGATTGACAGAATGTCCTTCCAATATGCAATCTCGAGAAGCACGATCCCCTACTTGGATTCAGACGCGAAACTTCATCCGCCCAACAGGGGATGTGAACTCACGAGCGAATAAACGTCATGGGACTTGACGAATTTTAACCTTGGTTTGCCCCAGCGAGAAGGATGCTGGTAAATGTTGTTGCTCAAGGAGTGATCCTCGCGCAAGTGACTATCGGCGTCCTCGGGCCTGGAGGTGTCGAATCCGAATATCCAAGGCGATGCTAAATAATCTCCTTTGCTGTCGACTGGGCGTGAAGCCTGCGGACTGGCGGAGAGAGGATGCGGAGGGAAAAAAACGATGTTGTGGCTTGTGAAATTTTTGTGGACCCAACCCACTCGATGAAAGTTCTCTAATGCAACGATAAGCTCATATGACAGCATGAAACGGTCTCCGAGTGGGATTATTCTCTCCATCCCATACAACTGTCTCAGCAGAGTAGGCTTAGCGTTGGTGGTGTAATTAGATGGTGTCTCAAAAACGTAACCGAAGGTTTCATGGACGGGCTCATTGATATACCCAGCGCATGGTAGGATATGAAAGGCTTCCTTTTTCGGCTGGCAGAGCTGGGCAGCCATTCTTTCGATCTCATTGGCAGCAGTTCCCCCAACCTCAAACTGGACCCGATTGTCATCTTTGTCGTCCCCTTCCCAGCTTTGGTATGGATACGATTCGACGAGTATCACTCTATCTTTAAGTGTTCCACTACGAAAACGACGCTCTGAGTTATATGTTGACATATCCAACAGGTTCCGTGGTATTCTCAACCCTTCAGGGATAGCCGAGACTCCCAACAGATGTCGCCGCAGAGAGAATGCATCTTCAGCACCTACAGCAGCAACGCCATCGTCGCCATCAGCGTGATCTAGTCCATCCCTATCCGAAAATTGTGGGTCAAGAAGAAGAGGTGTTTCGACGGCTTTGCAAACACTAGCGATGGAAGTATCAATAGCGTCAATTGATTTAGCGATGGCAGGATTCCCTTCTTGCATTGTGGAACTCTTGGCGGAGTCATCGGCAGCCTGGATGACTGTGTTCAAGCCTTGAAGCTGATGGAGAAGTTCACTCTGCGCGACTTGGGGTAATTTGCTGAAGATGGAGCCAGGTGGGAAGGCAGTTCGATCTACGAGACCTTGCAGCTTCCTGGCTTTGAGTACCAGCGCTTCAACACTGATGGCCGTGACTCCTTTGGGCGCATGCGTCTTCAGCCAATCTGCGATCCTAAGGGCTTTTGGATCTTCTGCCAAAGAAATTTTTAGCATCAAGAAAGATGATGGCTTCCTTATAAACCCCTGGTGTTGAGGAGGCCGCAATGGCTGAAGGACTATACTTCTTGGATTGCTTGGCGCTAGATCTGCGTATTGGGGAGTCTCTGCGATACCACTCAGCAAGACTACAGAAACGGAGGGGATGACAATGACCCGTCAGGTGCGACTTTCTCAAAAGTTCCCCGTGTATGCCGCGAACGTTGATGTCCTTGCCGCTATTGAGCGACCTTTTAATGAGTTTGATGAGGATCGTGGTGAAGGAGCTTTTCCCAGGTTCAGGCGTACGAACCCCTTTGGCAGAAGCACCAAGTATTTCAAATTTGCCTTCGTCTTTTTCCCCTTCTACCACGAGGGCAGCATTGCAGCAGTCCAAAACGACTAAGACGTCGCCGACAGCGTCATAAAGCAGCTGCTGAGCTTTCCACCACGAGAGAGTTGGGCCACCTTCCTTGTGGCTGATCTCATGGTCAGCAGAATTCGTAGGAAAAACCATTGGGGCCGGAGACGAAGAGTACGTACGCAGGCCAGAGCCCTTTCCCCCTCTTGTCCAGGTCACCATGGCCAGCGTAGTAAACGAGAATCAGTGTATCGGTTTGATTAGAGTAACGCGCGACAAATGAAGAAATCTCCTTATTGAGCTCTTGCTGTGCAAGCTGGGATGGAATGGGGATGGTCAAGGAGGTGAATCCGAAATCGTTTTGGAACAGATCCCGAATCGCATCTACCTCCAATTCGGGACCGATGTCGTTTTCTTTCCAATACAGTAGCAAGGCTGTGACAGCGGCGTACTCAATTCCTTCGGAGAAGAACTTGTGGCTATTGTGGTAGAACTGATGGGAGAACTCGAGCTCTGCCGCCATGACGATTCTTGGCTCGATTTGAAATTCGAGGGAAATACCTTGATCTTGGTTATACAAAGTGCGGGGCCTGCCATATTGCCTTGTTCGCCTCGTTGCTGGCTAGATGCAGGCAAGCACACTAACATGCTACAACTCCTACGCGTTCCCTTCTTGAACCCAATTGCATCCAGACAGGGCGTCTGTAGCTAGTGAGCCCGAAAACCGAAGCCTTGAACGATGGCTTCCTCGAAATCGAGCAGTGGACGAGGACGGACATAGACTGCAGATTTTGACTCTGGTAGCGACAGCGAAGGGTCCTACGTGGTACGATATTCCTTCGCAGCCTTGGTCTCAATGAGGGCGTGCTGATCCCCATGTATCAAGGCCGCACAAATCTTCCCGAGCTCGGTACCTGGAGATTTCGAATATCGTTCCCAGGTGAAAAAATACGACAGTACTGTCGTGGTAAAGCCCTACAGTATTCCCTAGTATGCATGCATTACTGAAGCGATACCGCGGAATGAAGTTCCCAACGCCGCCGCTGTTTGCCGTTAACGAAGTAGTGTTCCTTGTGGTCCCCAGACAAAGTCAACCAGCGGGGCCCTTCGTTGTATCCGCCAGTATCGGCAACGGACAATATAAGATCAAGCGCGCGGACAATGGGCAGGAGCATCCAAGTACAGTAAAAGAGGACCAGCTGGTCGTGCCGGCGACGTAAACACAATGACAATTGGAGAAATTCAGATAGCTAGACGCCAGAGAGCGCAACAACCTCGTATAGCAGAGGGCCATCGAAATCCTAGCATTATAGAAGCGGGGCACAAGGGCGGCAAGTCTTGGGGCCTTTAATTGTTCAAAAGATCTGACAGATTCTCATCGAGGTGACCTCAATGTCTGGGTTGATAGGTGCCCGATTTCTCACCGGCCCCCGGGCGTCGTGTGGTATCGCCCTGTTGAGATGCAATCATGAATACATTAGATGAAGTGTGGTGTCTAGATTCCAGGTGGGATCGACAATGCATAGATCGCGGCCTGCACATCAGCGCGGAGCCACGTAGCTTGCATGAAGTTCTTCTGGTTGGCACTCAAAGCAACTTGAATCTTGCCATATTCGTGACAAGTGAAATTATTAATGAAACCCACCAGCGCAGAATTGGCCTGAGGACGTTTTACATTGGGAGCACCGGCGTGATGTCTCACGGTGGTACGAATGCAGCCTTATCACAGGCTACGAACGCTTTAGGCCAAATGAGATTCGTACGCCGGCAGCAGCGTATGCATACACATCCAGATGGGCTCATCGGAGAAGAAGATCCTCGCGTCAAGGTTCTGTACATGGTCTACCAAGTAATTGAGAAGCGTGTGCCATAAAGCAAGGAATTGGTAGAAACAGCTAATGGAAATGGACATCGAACAGATACTACACCAAGTGGGACAAAAAAGTATGGGAACTTTGCCCATCGCACCAACAGAAGTCAGTGCCACCCTTGACTCGAACGTAACAGTTGCTCACATCTTGCTGTCGAGAGTCGTCGCCCTGGGTACCCAAGGCTATCGGCCTTCATGGCCAGTGATAAGAATTTCGTTCTCTTCCGAAGGTTTGGTGAATTGCATGCTCGTCTACTCCTGTACAGGCAAGATGAGCTTGCAGAGATGGAACAGAATCTCAAAGATATGGACCACAATGAGCGAACGCCCTATCACTTGTCTTCAAGGAGGGGTGACCAGAATCTCGCTCGAACAAGGCTAGTGCTGGACATCCAGGACAAGCTGTCTTCTTATGGTATATTGCCCAAGGCATCAGTTGGAAAAGGGGTTATTTGACAGGCTATGGTACAGATGACGCGCTAGAAACATACTATCGGCAAGTCGAGCGCCCCCAGCCTAAATCTCGCAACATTGAAAGCTTGTCAAGATGGCTGGAAGGTAACAAGCCCCTATCTATGTCGGAATCGTCATTCTTGGACGACTGGGATGACCTCACAGGCCCGGACCATGAAACCGATCAAGGGGGTCTTGACGCTATCGCGGCAAGCTTTGGTGCAATCCTCCATGGCTGGGGACTGCCTAGGGTAGGTCGCTTTTTTTGTGATTATTATCATTGGAGTGCTTCGGATATTGTGGCTTACTCCTGCGCAGGTACTCACCAACAATGTCAGTTTCTTGACCCCTCGAGGTTAATCCAAAACTCACATACACTTTTCGCTAGTACGATCTAAAAAAGACAACGGACAGTCATATAATCATACTGTCTCCTTCCCGGGTAGCACTACTGTCACGCTGTTTGACCACTTTGCTGGCGATTGTGTTTCTCTCCGCTCCTATCACTGTGCTGCACAGTATAAAGTCAACGCCGTCGAGGCTTTGGGTGCTTACGCTGTTCACTGCCGGCTTCTCGTTAGTCTTATCCTTGTTCACTAGATGTCGGAACTTTGAGGTATTCTCTGCAACTGCGGCGTAAGTATGGACTCCCCATGTCGGTTCATGTAAAACGTGCTAACTGAGCTAACGTAGTTATTGTGCTGTGATGGTGGTGTTCGTTAGCAATATCGTGTAAGAAACAAGCAAAGAGCAAAAAGTGAAACAGCATTTCATCTTTCATGGTGCCATAGACCCTATAGTCAATACTCTGGGACCTCCTTTGTGAGATCTTGAGTTCTTCTCGACTGCTCAAGAATGACTATGACTTCCTCGAGCTGCAATTGGAAAGCTGTAATTGCAGTCCTGCCTTTCTTGCGTATTCGTTCGTGATCACGACCAAGATCTGCGGTATCTTTAATGCGCTGTAGCAAACTGAAAGCTTAAAGCTACATTTAAAGCCGTTCTGCCTTTTACGATTGGAAAACGGCGAGAGCATACAGCTTCACTAGCGGCTCCATACTCTAGCAATGCTGCAGCACCCTGGTAATCGGCGAAACATGCAGCTTTGTGCAAGGGTGTCCATCCAAATCTATCTACGAGGTTTAGTTTGAAACGGATGTTGAAAGATTGGATAAGTCTCCAAGAGATGACTTGCGACGCTGGCCCCAGAATGAGGCCCTGACACAGCGAGGTGCAGAACACCGGTATGTGGGCTTCCCACACAATTCCCTAAGTGGATGTCTGCTCCTGCTTTGATCAGGGTATCGAAAGCTTCCTTTTGGGGGAGGAGTATTGCGACCGCCAATGGCGTCCTAAGGCCACAATCCTGATTTTCGATGTCGGCACGCTCATGGATTAGGATTTTGAGGACGGTGCCTGCATTATGGGTAGCTGCTAGGTGTACAGCAGTCTCTCCGTTAGGCCTCCGTTCGTTAATATTGAAACCTTCGGCTTGCAGCAGGTTTTGACACAATAAACCATTATCTAGGATAGTCAGATAATGCAAAGCGTTGAAGCCAGAGTGGTCCATGGCGTTTATATCCTTGGTAGACTCGACTGCGAGCAGCATTCTTTGAACGTTATGTCTGCGCACAGAAGACGTGGCTGCAGCCAATGTTGCCGCAGTTCTTCCGTTCTTTGCTATCTCGTCGCTAAAATCACCAGCATGTAGAATTTCCCGAAGTATGTAAATCTCCTGGTCAGGGTCTGCCAACGCAGCCATAAAAGTCGTTTCCCCTGCCTCGTTCCTGCAGCAGATGTCGAAACCCCATGACTGCAAATAACTCATTGTGTCACTCAAGGCTCGTGCGTAATCGGCGCCGTGAATCATATATCTCTGGAATGGCAGAGTGGGTAGACCTATACAGTGGAATATGGCCGATGATGCTAAAGTCACCTGGCGCGACCTTGAAGTACCATTCCACATGGTGTCACAGATCTCAGGGAGATGGAGGGCAACTGCCAGCTCAAAAGGTGTACAGCTAAAAGGGTGGTGTTCCGGATAATTCACTGGAAGACTATTACCGGGGCGGCTTAAATGTGGATCGGCTCCAAATTCGATAAGAATTGAGACAACATAGAGATTTCGAGTCCAGACTGCCCAATGAAGGGGTGACCCAATAAGCTGAAGGCAGTGCTCTGGAAGAAAATTGGATTGGATATCTGGCCTTGACATAACATTGATGACATTCTTACAAATACCGTTTGCATTCTCATGATCTTTCGACGATCCGAATATTAGAGCGGTTGCTAGCTGTTTTGCCTCGTCATCATTGAACATGAATAGCCAATGGAGAGGTGACGGTACGCTCTCTTCATCTAGGATTTGTTTGCAATGAGAGGACAAAAGCATTGCAAGGGCAAAATGACCATATTCGCAGGCTTTGATCATGGCAGAAGCAAGTTCCTCATCACTCCAGTTGCGGCTTTTGAGGAGTTGTCCCACAAGAACAGCATCTCCGATCTCCGCGACTAGATCCAGAGGGTTACTCCGCCGGGCGAGCACACCAGCAGTATCTGCGCTTATGCACGCCTGGCTATGATTATTGACTTGAAAAATGTTTCTCAATGTATCAGCATTTGATGGCTGGAATTCCACGTTGTCGCACCTCCACACCCGTTGAATGGTATGGTCGATCAAGCTCCTCTGATATGTCTGAATCCTGTGGACGAAGTAGAGCGCGTCTGTCATCATATGCTCAAGCTGTAGATCGGCCTGTGTAGCTAAGTCAAAAGACATATCTTTCTCACTAGCATAAGCTTTCTCTACCCGTCGATAAAGTGATCTGGCGATGTGGTTGAAAGGTAGAGCTATTCGTAGATAGCGAAGCATCTCGAAAGCGTCTGGCTCAACACCAAAACCAGTTTTATAACAGACAGCTAGCTGTAAACGAGCCTCTGCGCCTTCCACTGTTGATTTTTGTTCTCTCGACTGGGCTTTGAGCTCATCGACAATATCACATTGGATGTCCCAAGGTGGATAGGAGGCAGTGGAGAAGATCTATCTTATCAGCGAATAGCTAGCGGCTTCAACCCAAGGATGGTATACCTGGAGAATATCGAGATTTTGTTGAGTAAACTTGTTTACTGCTTGAGCTGGTTCCTTATTGGGTATTACCGATAGACTTTTGAATTGTATGGTAGAAGCCATAGAGAGCGTTTGCTCAGTAGTGGTTGCAGTAAGGATAGGTTTTTGCCTTGCCTTTACTATTTTCTCCGCTTCTTGGAAGACGTTGACAGTGAAGTTTGGCTGCCCATCTTGAACAGAAGAAGCGCGGCTGGACCCATGCTGTCTCCGAGCATTCCTGTTTCCCGACTCAGCAGTCCTGATAATTGGGAGCTTCAAAGCGCCTTCGACGTCTAGTCCCTTCTCGAAGTCTCAGATATGGGCTGGCGCCGAATTCGCGGGTATACCGGTTTCGGGCGAACTTTGCTGCACCAGGCTATGTTATCAGCTCCGACGTCATGAACGCTAGACTTACCTAACACCACGGGCCAGCTTCTCAACAACCACTTCGATAGGTCCGCGTGAACTTGGGTCGTCTGTTAAAGTACTTTTGAAGGTGTCTGTAATTGCCTGTTCGATGATTGGCTGGTCAAGCTCTCGAAAGCGCTGCTCGCAAAACAATAGAGCTCGAGCTAAGAGCCCGTCTTTCTCGTCTTTCCAAATGCGGTCCAGCAATTGCAATGCCGTTTCACTTTCTACCAGCCAGTCCGGCTCGCAGTACTCGTCTCCGTTGTTCATGGCTTCCCAAACTACAAGACCCAACGAATAAATTTCAACCTTCAAGAAAGCTTCCTTCGTTTGGGCAGTTCCTCCTGATTGGCTGTGAAGTCGTCCTTCCAGCTCGGGAGCGTTGTATCTAGCCGTTCCCCTGTACGAGACAGGGCCGTCCTCGAAATCGGCATCGAAAATGGAAGCTCCGAAATCCGCGAGCTTGGCAACCTGTGGTCGCTCTCCGTCGCAATCGAACACAAGGATATTGTCCGGCTTGAGGTCACCATGTATGATTTCGCTTCCATGGAGGGCTTGAAGACCTACAGCAACATCCAAGGCCAAGTTCCGGCATTGATCAACGGATGGGGTGATCCTTCGTAAATACTGAGAAAGAGTGCCATGATCCGAGTAATCGACTACCAGATAAGGGTGAGCCCCCCAGTCCGGGCTTGTTGACCATCCGTAACCTAGCACTTCTATCACGCATTCATGATTCCGAAACGGTGGGTGGGTCAGAACACGAAGTTCACGCATAACCCCATCGAAGAGTCTGTTTGCCACTAAGCCCGGCTTTTTAGGTATCCGTAGGTACTTGACAGCAACCAGCTCCGGTAGCGGATTTTGTATATTTTTGGTATAGAGCTCGCACTCGACTTTGAAGCAGCTGCCTGCACCAAGGTGACGATGGAATTGCAGCTCCGTGGGATGGATGTCAATTAGACATCTACCCGCCGCAACCAAAATGGAGCTGATCTTGAACGCATCATCCTTAGGGATATTGACAGACGCGATCGCATTTTGAATTTCCGAAGACATGTCGAATCTCGAGTCCCAAAGTGAAGAAGACATCAGACCAAGAATCGAAGCAAGATTCTACGGCCAAAACAGGCCGGTCCGACTGCGGTTCGAACAATCAGTACTCGTATCATTAAAGAGTACGCGTTTTTGGACGGTCGAACATCCAGATGTGTTGCCGTTGTTGTAAAGGAGCGCCCTTACTTACCCATGCGCCTACGGTGGCCGATACCCTGCTTAGGGTCAAATTTAAAGATTCCTGGGAAATCGAAAATCGAAAATCGAAAATTGAAATCTGCGCTCGTGTCTGCGCTCAATTCTTGCAATTTTCTTTGATTGTATATCGAGTTGGCACAAGTAGTTGCTGTTAATAGATTTGAACTTTTTTAATTTTCAAGTCGATTCTGGAACATCAACTTTTGCATTTGAATAAACACTACAAATCTTGCTTGAATTCGAAATTAAGTCTCTCGAATTATAAAGATACTGTACTAGTATAGTATAGTTGAACGATTTGAAGATTGTACGAGATCGCGCATGTTGTTACAATCAAGTTATGTCTCGCATGTTGCTAGGAATTTCGATTCCGATTTTCAAAATCTTGAATTTTTTTGATTTTGATCTTAAGCAGGGTATCGGCACACCGTAATGCGCCGTACCCTAGTGCGGGTGCTGATCACCCCAAAAGCGGCAGCCTCGGGCGAGCGTTAATTGAGCCAGGTAAGTAAGGTACACTTTGAAGTCCGATTGACCTGCCAAGCACATCCCAAGTCTCATTCCAGATCCTCATTGCGTGGAGAAGTTTTTCAGCGATTCTACTTTATAGTCTCCACACTTCCCTATCATTATCATGCCGTTCTACAGATAGCAACAAACACTCGAAGGCTTCCAGAAGTCCGCATCGCTCCTACGGGGTAGAGTACAGCCTTTCCGACAACGAAGCGGGGACAGCTATTGGCGCTTTCATGATGCTTGCCCGTGCTTGGCATTATCTTTAGATCTCCGACCCCAAAATCATTCTAGACAACCTTTTCAACTTTTGCATTTCTTCAACATCTATTGTCAAAATCTCAAGACTTATAGAACAAAGCTCGCTAATCTGTACTATGTAGTTTTGAACATTTCTATCAAGTTTTGAGTAATTTGTTGCAATTTTGAGATTTTACATTTTTGATCGCATCTAGACTGACCGCCGGGCCGGGTTTCGGTACCAACATTCTGGCCCGACCCGGATACTCGGTACCAACCTCTTGACCCGACTTGGAATCGACCCCGGGTCAACGATTTCTTGACCCGGCTCGACCGACCCGCCAAGCAATCGAAAATGACGTCAAAATGCCAAGATTTCTATTTTTAAAAAAAATCGCATTATTCGAATTACTAAAAATAGTTTAAAAATAATAACGCACAAATAACGTACAAATGCATTATCTAAATGCATTACTATATAATATTATAAACAAATTAATTAAATTAATCAACTTGATTAAGTTGATTAATGCACTTTTTCAAAAATAATCTAAATTTTTCGAGTCTTGGCGAGTCGGGCCGGGTTATACGCTAAGTACTTCATACCTATCCTTTGACCCGGCCCGAATACTCGGGCCAAGATTTCTGACCCGAATCGGGTCTTGGCGGGCCAGGAACCCGGCTCGAACTCGATGACCCGGCTCGACGCGGCCAGTCTAATCGCATCTGATAGCTTAGACTGATCGTTAATTCGGTATTCGGTCCCAACTTTGGAATCGAATCGAATCGACGATTCAACTTTAGGAATCGAATCGCCAAGAATGCCAAGAATACTAAAAATAGTATAAACTAAGTTTAAATTCAGATTTTTTATTAATTACTAGGTAATGCTTAGTAGTAATGCATTTATAAAAAGAAATTTCTAATATATTTATTAATTAATTTAAATAGGTAGCCAGTTCTCGCACACCTTGTTTCGGTAAATACTACACCTATTTTCGGTAATTGCAAACCCAGTCCTAGGGTTGGTTTTTAGGGTTGATCGAATAAAAGTTGATCAGATTCGAATCACGCGAAATCTTCAAAGTTCTGCCTCAACCATCTTACATTTCTATCTCATCGTCGTCAACATGATGATGCAACCATCGCCTACGATAAACTATTCTTCACTTGATGCTCTTGTTGAAGCTATACAAGCACACGCAATAGCGAAAGAATACGCCATCGTCAAGTCGCGATCGAAAGCAAAATACAAATCCAATATAGTAACGAAAGTCGATATAATTTGCGAACGCGACGACGAACCACGACGCAAGCTTGAAGTCAAATAGAAGAAGATTGCTAGCATCAAATGCGACGACCTTCGCAGCCTTTGCGACCTCTGCGATTATCAAGACAATCATCAAGCAGATTATATAGATCGATGACGATAACGAATTTGATGCAGACGACGATAATGATGCTAATTCTAATAATGATTGGATGTATGATCGAGGTGATTAAGAGAGACAAGAGAAAATCACCTGTTTATCATCTAAAACAGGTGCAATCCCAGGGGTAAATGCATGCTTTAAGAGGTCGATTTGACCTCTTAACAAGACGTTTAGATAAGCTCTATTTGAAGCTTCAATAAAGGTGTAATTAGAGATCGAATAGAGATTAAGAAACATGAAGAAATTGCATGCATTTGAGCCAGAAACTGGTGCTTTCTTAGACGATATCTTAGGTCAATAGGCGATGTAAATGATGCGCGAAGAGATGCGCAAACGATAATTTAATTAAATATCTAATAAATCTATAACATCGATGAAAAGACCCAACAAACTTGGTGGTATTACACCAAAAAGGTTGGTCTATCCCATTAGATGTGCAATTACCGAAAATGGGTGTAGTATTTACCGAAATAGGGTGTGCGAGAACTGGCTACCTTTAAATAGATTAACTATTTCTATTAAATTATTAATTAATTGTTACTAAAAATAATTAAATTTACTAAAAACAATAGTCTTGGCGATTCGATTCGGTTTTTCGGTTCGATTTTCGATTCAACTTTTGGAATCGAATCGAATTGTCGATTCCAACTTTAGGAATCGAATCGCCAAGACTTTCGATTCGATTTCTCGAACCGAACTCGGTTTCCCGAACCGACGCGGTCAGTCTATGATAGCTTGACATCTTCAAGCATAAGTTGCATAACAAAAACTTTGCAGCAAACTAAATTCGATCAACGTTGTCTCAAATCTTACAAACAAAATCTCTGTAGAATGCACCAAGTCTCTAGAACTACAACTAATACTTTTCGAAACATTTATTGACAAGATCAATACAAAGATGTGGGGGGTGAGATTTAAAAATAATGCCAAGCACGGGCAAGCATTATGAAAGCGCTAATACACGTAAAGAGTAAGCTAAGCCAAGCATCTTCCACCTGTCCGTCTACATTATACCAGACAAGCACCCGACTTCGTCAAAGCCATAGCTCGAACCCAAGCCGCTTAATATCTACATTGTGCAGCACCAGCCTGAGGACTGATGACATTAGCTCCCATTGCGAATAATCCGGTATCGTGGATGGTACACACAACGCCCCTGATGTATCCCCGTCTGTGGAACCACACTCATCGCTGGTCCAAAGATGTTCCTCTCTCAGCTTGGCAGGTGCGCCTAGAGCATACGAAGGCCCCCCGACAACCTCCGCCTCGTTTTGTTGATCTCCCCGAATCTCAGATCTTGGCAACCCGTTGACGCACACACGTACTCCGTGCAGAAGCTTCGCAGCTTCCACATCCCTCTGCCCTTTCGCATCCTCTTCCCATGACATGCGATACTCCTCCTTCAGATGATCGTCATCTTCGATCCATTCCCAAGCTTCGTAATGAATAACACCCCTGATTCACGACCCCCTCTATTCAAGTCCGCACACCTCTCACCCCTCACCCCCCAACCTAATCCAATCCCACACGCTCTCACATCCCGATCGCATCCCCCAGCAATCAACCCCGTATGCCCAACCCACTTATCCACTTGAACCCCTCCCCCACCCACCGCCTCTCCCCACCGCCGCCTTAGAAACTACAATACCTACCACACCACACCAAACCTCCCAATACCCAACCCCCATATCCACCGCCTCAAGAAATAAATAGAGAAACGAAGCACGAAACATTCACACGCGCATCGCTCGGCCCACGTGCATAAACTCTGCATAACCCAAACAGCACCCGTGATGTGATGCAGCAGGCGGAACCGAACGTGCATGAACGCCTGCAGGGAGCGCTATTCCTGGACCAGGCAGGCACGGACGGAAGCGGCGGGCTGGCTTGGCTGTTCTGGAAAAGGGGCCGAGGGAAGTTTGTTGTCCCCACCTTGTAGATCTCGAAGCGGAAGGTCTCTCTCGAGCACTAAGATCCCACGCTTCAATGGACACCGATTCGGTTGTCTGCATCATCTCGTCTCCTGTTCATGCGGACCGTGCGCTGCATGCTTCATGTCCCGGAGAAACAGGTTTCTGGTCGTTGCTGTTGGTATGCCAAGATCCTTGATTTTCTCTACTTTCAGTGGGAAGGGGGCGTTGGCGTGAGGTGGAAGCGCATGTAGTGAGGAGTAGGTACGAGCACAGGCATATGTTGCAGGGCTGGGACCGCCATGAGCTGCAGATCCGAGAACAAAAGTCAGGAGACGCTTCCCAACACAGTCCCTACGCTCAAACGGAGGGGGTTGGGTTTGTATGTCCGAGGCTGCAAACGGAGGAGGGGGGATCCGAGAGCTGCATCTGAGCTGCATGTCTCAGGAACAGGCACGACGGGTACGTGCTCCGTCCGGATTGTGGGAAACCAATGATGTGTGGAGGGAGGTTAGCGGCGTGGCAGGGCTGTGAAAGGTGCGGTGCGGTGCGGGAACGTTGCTGAGGTGAGATTTGGCTCAGGGGTGGTAAGATTGGAAGGATTATGGTTGCAGGATCGCGGAGTTACGGTACATGGAAGGAGCACCGTCAAATACCGATGAATTCAGTGCAGGAGGACAAGAGGTGATGGTGATGATGGGGATGACCGCGAAGTCTTTGGTATATATATCTAACTCTAATGAAGGGGTATATTGCTCGACTCGAACGAGCGTGAAACAACTTTTTGTAAACCATCTAACGAGGCCGCCCCGAACGAAAGTGATATCACCTCCTAGAAGAATGTGACTCGTACCAAATGCGCAACGCTGAGAACTTTTATGAATGCCGAAGCCATTGCCCCGTACTAATACTGTCATCGCACCGTAGTAATGCATCGCTGACGAGAGAGCCTCCGAAGAATCGAAACTTGACAACTGTAATCGCGTGACTGGAAGAAAAGTAAAAATGCTTCGCAACAGGGGTATCTGGAAGGAAAGGCGCCGAAGACGAGCGAAACTCCCAGAGAAAAGAAATGAGTCAAGGCAGCATCCGCCGCCTAGGCAGCCGAGGGGCGCCTCAATATGTCTTCGCAATTTGCATCGAATCGATGGTTCCAAAGCCGGATGCTCTGCATTAGGCTCTCTGTGTTTTCCAGCTCGCGGTCCCGTCCGAAGATGGTGTCCACGAACTCGCAGCCACTGTTCTTCCCCATCTTGACAGCTCCTTTGCTGCCTTCTCTCTTGGCAGCTCGCCACATGAACTCCTCGCACACCTTGAGAAGCTTCTTGAGGCGGCTCCAGAGCCTGTGACCGCTCTCGATGAAATCGTCTACCATGTCTAGGTTGTCCCTTGACCTGATGCGGGGTACGCACTCTTGGGCTCGCTTCATCGTGCCGGCCAGCTTGATGAGAAGCAGCCATAGGTCGCCAGCGACCTCTGATATCGGTGTCGCGGGGCCGTTGCGGAACACAGTCCAGTCGTAGATCCATTTGCCGAGCGAATTGGCGTCGAACACGCTACCGAGGACTAGGACCGGTGACTCTGCTGGATCCCAATTTTTGATCGAATAGCCAGCCGGTATGCCAGCCTTGGCTGCGTCCGCAGGTGTTGCCTCACGAACGGGTGGTGGGGGTTTGGCCGGTCCTGTTGTCGTGGGTCTAGACTTGGCGGATTGCGACGAACGACGAGCACGCGACCGCTGGGGCTGTGAGTCAGAAGGGTTGGCATAAACAGGAACCTGGCGGGAGAAGAAGTACTGGTCAGCTTTGGCAGTCTTCTTCTTGTGTTGGCTGCCGGTGCGCGGCTTGATGTAGGTGTATGTAGGCGAATCTTCTGCTTCGTCAGACGTATCTATGATGATGCGCTGGGGCGGCGATTGCAAGGTCTCTCGGATGTGGGCGTCACCACTGCCACGGTGGCCGGACGTCGAGACACGGCGTGTCCTGACTCTGACTCGATCGAAATTACTCACATGGTCCTGGTTCGAGGCGTAGTGCTCTGGTAGGTTTGCATAGAAGCTCGGTGATGGATATCCTGCTGGCGAGTACCATGCTGGCTGCTCTCGCGGACTGCTGTAGCTCGCGTGGCGTGAGTGTTGCTTTGCCGGCTTTCGTGTCGGGGTCGCGTATTGTGTGCGGTAATAGTAGGCCTCCCCTGGCGGAGGCGAGTTGGATGGAGATGTAGTTGCTGAAGTGGTATAGTCGTAACGATGTGGTTGAGGAATGGTATATTGGTACATGTTGGAACGAGTTTTTCACATGGAAGCGGCGGAAGTGGTATGTGTTGGGACCCTAAGGCCCTTTTCCCCAATCGTGACAAGTACAGTTACTCGATCGATGAGTAGTTGGCCCTGGTGGAGCGTTGTTTCGTCTGTAGGAGAGGGAAGGAGAGGGTAGCTGGCTCTGTCTCTCTGACATATGGGGCTGTGGGAATTGCTCTCGAAAATTGAAGGATCCACGAAGGTGGATCTGAAATGGATCTATAGAAGATCCAGGGAATGGTTCCGAAGAATTGAAATGACGTCGAATGTTTTGTAATCTTGGAGCAATAGGAACTGCAGTTGTAGAGAGCGAAAGGAAGAGAATGGGGGCGGAAGGCTGGGATATGTATGTACGCTGGTACTCCGTAATCTTAGCGTAAGGCGCTAGTGGCTTGCAGCAAAACACTCAGGGGGGCCTTGTAGAAGTAACTTGTACAACTCTATTCTTATTTCCCCTCCAGGTCTGCTGTCCCTCTGTTCCTGCCGTCCAATCCTCCTCCGTGGAACCCTCTCCTTTGCCAGGCTGCGCTCAATACACACGAGTCATCCCAGGAGATGAGTCCCTCGACGTTATGCCGACCGAAAGCCCAACTGCTCATTCGCGGGCCACACAATTTGCGCAGAAACTGGTGGTCTGTGACTTGTCGCCTAAGCGAAATCCAGTTGTTTGGGCCGTCATATCCAGTATGGCTGCCCTATACTCTGGCCAGGCCCCTCCTTTCTACCAATGCCATTTAAGGTCACTGCGGTATGATGCAAGAAGCTCTGTGGCGAAGACAAGAGTACTTGTATTTTCCGTCGTGCTCGTAGCAGCCAGCGCCTTCGAGAAGCGCACAGTCGCTCTGTGTGTGTCAGCAGCATCTAGATTATTGATTACATACCTTACGAGAGTCCGGACTGGAAGCGCAAGGAGATGGAGCTGAGCATTTGTTGCTGCAGCTTACCGTCAGCTAGACCAGTTCTTCCCCGAGACATACCTACATTGAATCGATTCACTTCGTGATGAAGGCTTGCTGTTCAAGTGTAACGAGCCGACGGGGACAGTGCTGTTTGTCGCACGGCTGCTACATTCTGTAACAGTGGCGGCGCACCGTGCGAACGATTCCTCCTCTGCCACCCTCCATCACCAGGCAGCCTTGTCGTCGGCGACGTTCGGGGGTGTGCTGGTCGGCGGCAAGGGAAGTGATATGTATCCTTTGGGATGCTCGTGTGCCTCCTCCCGTACCCTAACCATACTTCGCGCCAGATTCCAACTGTCCCTTCCCGAAGCTCCCTGACCCTGGCTAAACCTTGTAGAGCAATCAAACGTCGGAGCTTGCGCGAAAACGGCAGGCGATCGCAACGTAGTTGATTCGCTGATCTCGGAGAATTTTCAGTAGAAGCGACAGCCAGACTTCCAGAAGTCCAGCGCATCCCACGAAGTAGACGGAACAAAGTGAACCTGTCGTGTTGGATATCTCCTTCACCGCAATACCTCCCTCCTCCATCGCCCGTTGCCGCCATTGGTCCCTTACTGTATTCAGCGTCGGACCGTACCAGCCTATGCGCATGCAGACTTTCAGCTCCCAGTCACAGCAAGCCAGCTCACGCACAAAGTGACTAGTAGGATCCTCGCGCGTGCCGGTGTGCCACATCCCTGCCTGTTCGACGCCAGATCAGCCAACGTGCATTGCAGTAGCCCGCTAGCTGGGAAGCGCTGCAATTGGTGGACGAGCAAGGCCTCCAAAGCGGCCTGCTCTAGATGCGCCGCCGCTCGTCGTTCTTATTGGACGGCGATCCATAACCTCGCAAGAGTAGGCGGTCAGTGCTGCGTAGACGGACTATCGTGTGAGCTGAGCTCTTGGAGAACGACAGCCACCCAGCTCTGCTCGAAAACAGCCGTGACGTGCATGCCATGATCGTTGTGTCCCGATACCCTTGCTATATCGGACATCAGCTTTTGAACGAGTGGTAAATAATGCACGGAGTATGGCTGTTTGGCCAAGTCCTGGGAGCGACACAGAAGCCTACCTTACCTAGGCTCGTCTGTCCGCCTGTTACAGAATGAATACATTACATGTAGCCTACTAGGTGAACAGTAGGTACCTCCAACCTTCGCAAAATTTTGTGGGGAAGAGATGATTGGTCCTTTCTGTGATACGTATTCTGGAAGCAGAGAGTTGATGCTTTGAACGCGAAACTTGGGTCCAGGGCTCCCTCGAATTCTTGCTGCCCCATTCACCGTCACTTGTAGGGTTTGTTTTTGGTGTGATCATTGTAGTGTGTCTATCTACTTTGCTAAAGTGTATGTCATTGAACGCCCTTCTCGGCTGTTTTCTAAAGTTTTCTCCCCATTTTCATAAAACATTGCTGCAAATCACTGTGGACTTGAACAGGACGAATGAAATAAAGGCCGGTGTCAGTCTAATGCCTCTCGCTCGAACATGGCCAATACAGGCTAACAGATACAATCTGAGTGATATCGTGGATCACGCGGCATTGATTCAATTTGAAAGAAAAGGGGTTGAAAATAGTGGCAACAAAGAGAAACTTCTGACCAGCGCAGCGATTGGAGGCTTGAGCCTTCTCTAGCCCGCTCTCCTGTAACCTGGTCTTCGACGGGTACACTGGACTTTGCTTAGGTGCGCTTGGATGCCTTCTGTTCGTACTTATCCTTCTCCTTGCGTTCTGCTTCGGCTATGGTCTGGAAGAGACGATCGACGGCGTAGCTATGGCCGGCTGGAAGTTTTCCATTGTCGATTTGGAAGGCCTGGGGATTGAGTTCGGTTCCCTTCATGCCGTCTACACCGTCGTCTCCTTCAGAACGGTCTTTAGTGAGACGCGGAGGAGAGTCAGCACCGCCGTCATACTGTGGCGGATAACGACGAGAAGAGTATGGAGCGGGGTTGGGGCGCGAGGTACCGAAGTAGCTTCCTTGCACCTTGCCGTATGGCTGAGGAGTGTGATAGCGTACGTAATAGTCCGATATTTGAGGATTCCCGAGACCCTGATACTGTGGCAGGTAGCCTTGGGCGTGTTGGGAGGACGGTGCAACTAAGGATTGAGCTTTACTGAGACGAGCAGCTTGGCTCGAGTGGTGCGCATTACTCTTGCCGATGTCATGATTATTAGTGTAACTCGCCTGACTGCTAGAACGCATGCTGGACCTGAGGTTTTCTTTGTTCGCAGGCAAGCTGGAAGCTTCTCCGAAAGACACGTTCCGACCGGTCACAGGCTCGGTAGACTTCTGCTGGCCGAAGCTGTTCGGTGAGAAGCGTGATGTCTTTAGCATATCGCGAAGGAAGGAATGAGGAGCGGTGCTCATCGAACCACTTTTCGACAGAGTCATGTTAGCTTAAACCCTCAAACTCCTTCATGATAGTGAGCTTACGTAGGAACGCTGACGGGTTTGTACTCGTTATAACCCAGCGGTCGAGGATCTGAGCTGCTCGCCATGGCTACATTCGCTTCCGTAGTCGAGGGTCTGTATTGCTGTCCGTCTGGAAAATGGACCTGCGGGTTATTAGGGGGCCTCCTGGTATTCGCTATTAGTTGATTCCTTTGATTATGGAAATTGGAAATATACTTTTGCCAATCCTCGAGCTTGAATGGTATCTTGCTCAATATTTCTGGCGGCAGAGGTCTATCCTCCCAACCTTTAGGAGTGGGAAGTGGTTCGTAAAGAACATAGGCGGCGTTGACTGCATCCTGATTTTCCTTTGTCCACTCTTCCGCAGAATTCTTCTGATTACCGGTCTGAGCACCAGTGAGCGTGAAACATATCTTATCCCGTTCGGATACAGCGGCTGCATGATCCTTCACATATGTGGGGTTGACAGTGCCACTTCGTGGTTTGGTGTCGTTATCGATGTCGGCTAGGCGAGCGTAGCGTCTAGTTGGCTTGTGGTTTTGGAGATAAGGAACTGGACCTTCGTTTTCCCACCCGGCAGCCTTTGTCTCGTATACTTTGCGCCAGAACATCGGATCGTCCTCAAGAGCAATTCCAGGGGCTGATTCCGCCGCGTCGACGCTAGTCTGTCCGTTGCCACTGTCTGAAGTTGCAGCAGCAGCTTGATTGTTGGGCGAAAGGTCCCCCAAGACTATACGTGGAATCGCGGATGATTCGAGCTTTATTGACTCGCTGATTCCATCCTTGGGGTCAGTATTTACGCTTGGCTCTGGGCTAGCATGCGTCATCGGATTAGAACCAACTCTGGCTATCGCTCGCAAATCTGTCTCCTGAACTAGCTGGCCATGAAAAACCTCGTTGTTGTACGCCCCAGCTTCCAAGACTTCAGTCTGAGGTTGGGTTTTCCCTACATAAGTGGTAGGTGCTGTTGATTTTCGAGATCTCAGGTCTGACCTATCAGCGCGAACATTGAAAGCGCTATCGTTCCAATTCCAAGGACGTGGGTTTGCGATATGGTCGGGCAACTTCTTTGGCAAAGGGATAGGGGTAGAGTCAGCCATGGCCCATCGGATGTCTTGCTCGGCGTCAAATTCAGGGTCTTTGCTTTGACCGCCCTTACAGCCGTACAGACGTGCTTGTTCACGGACGCGGCGAATGACTTCTTGAAAGTCTGTTGTCGTGGAGCAGTACAGCTTAAAATCTTGCATAGGGTTCAAGCCAAGGTTTTCCACGTAAGCAATATCCGCCTGGTGTACCACCGGGACAAGATCGTACATTGCACTCCCTGATCCTGACATTCTAGATCTGCCATAAGACCGCAGATCATTGCTTGAGTCTTGATACGTCGTCTGGCTGTCCTTCTCGACACTAGGGGTTGAGACTGCCTTCTGGGTCTTGGTAACAACCAAGGGGTCACCATAGCTTATTTGGGGTGCCTTTACCGATGACGGTATAGCCACGTTTGCCGAGTCATTCTGGCGTTGATCGTCTAGAAAACAAGTCTCTACCTTTCGTGCCGTAGTTTTCTGCATACTAGATGGAATGAACGGTGGAGCGTCTGGCGATAGGATGCTGCTAGCTCCTAGGCCTTTCTTCGGTGGCGGGGTTTTCTGTTGCGGCTCTGTTGTCGGCGCAGTGGCAGATGCAGCCTTCGTGACCCCGTTGACCAAGGCATTCCATGGCGGACCAGTCACTGATCCGTAGGCATCAAAATTGACAGGAATGCCTATGACTCTAGGGTCTTGCGAAGCAGGGTTGAATTGCATGCCAGCGCGATGAGTGACATTGTAGCCGTGTGTCAAAGCGTTGGAAGTGGAGTTGAGATGAACTTGGTTCGTTGCCATGGTGTTCGAGCTTGAACGGGTAGCACTTCGACGGCTCACTCGGATGTAATCCATCTGTTCGACTAGGTGCTTTCGCTGCGCCACATAAGAATTGTGCTCAAATGCTGAGAACGAGTGTGAGCGCAATGCGATGTGCTTGTCGAGTTTTTTGAGTTCGTAGCGGAAAGTCTCCTGCAGACGCTCCAAGGCATGATCTGGTAGTTGCTGGTTGGGTTGTGGAGGTTGAGCATCCTCCCCGTTTGCTGTATTGAACATTGTGAGAGGTACGACCGCTGTGTTTGCATAAGGATTAGCAATACTGTACTGTGGAGCGAAGCCTGCTGAATGAAGGTTTGTGGGCAAAGAGCTTGGCACTGCGGCAAACGAAACGATCATAGGCTCAGTCACTGTCTGAAACCCGTTCCAGTACACTCTATATGGGTGCCCGTTCTGGATGACCACATTACTTCCGTCTGCAAGCACAAAAGGGCTACTTCCGAAAGGAACATGAGGCGCTGAGTCGACTTGTAGTTGAAGCTGACCATTCGACTGGTTCCCTTTCAACACATCGGCTTGAACGCCCGCAATAGCTTGCTGAGCTCGGCTAGAGTGTTGGACTTCCAGAAGAGTATTCTCGGGTGCGTTTGATAGAGCATTGTTTGCAGCTGCGGCAACGTTGTGTCTGAATCTCTCCTCTGCAACCGAGCCCTGGCGGAGCTCTTGTGGGGTCGCTGACAGCTCCTGCGTACCAGAACCCGATGTAGGTGCGCGCAGAGACTCAACGTTGAATACAGGTGGTGGCCCAGCAGCCGGGACGATCCGACCTCCAGCCGTGACTCGTTGATGGGGCGGAGACGCATGCTCTTTCAGAAAGCGTGCGAACCCATCGTGTTGTTGGGCAAGCGAACTGCTGGGTGGTGAACATGGTTGGCGTCGTGGAAAGCGGTTGACGAAATTGAGCCGGAGAGCTTCATTGAAGTTCAATGGTGGAGCAATAGGCTGACGAGCAGGTCGCGATTTGCGGTGCATGAGTTCTTCCTCGGAGATCGAACGGAGAGAATTAAGCGACACGTCGGAGAGACCACGGGAGCGACGCTGTGTCCTTGAGAAGGAATTGCAGGGCGTAAGCTTGAGGATCTGCTCTATAGAAACCGTTAGCGTCTCGTAAATGCTCGAGCGAAGATATTGGCATCTATCGATCGTGGAAAGATACACAGAAGAATCTCTGAAAAGGCTACGGTGCAGTACTAAGCTACTAGGAAATGAAAGAGTGGCAAGTAAAAGCCCCCAGATGGATCCCAGAAGGGTGTTGGCCATGCTAGAGGAATAAAACTATCTTACCTTGCAACGCAGACGGATGAATTCGCAGCTCGACATTAGCCAGGTTGCTTGTGTACCTAAGTTGAAGCAGGGTAACGATATCGTATCTTCTCAACCCCAGGATCCCAGCCGAGGAGGACTTAATGATCGTCTCTGCAAAAGTCGGTGCATCTGAAGTGTCGGGCGCACGATCTTCCAGCGCTTGTTTCTCTACCCAGTCTGTCACCTTGGAGCTCGGTTGAGTGGTAGGCTCCGGAGCCGTAGCGGACAGTGCCATAGCATCGAAGTCCTCCACGATATCGAATGATTCGAAATCCGGCTCGAGGCTTGTAGCTATGTCGGGCGCGTCAGTATCAGAACCCTTAGCCTGTGTAACTTCGATATCACTCCACGATTCTGACTCTGTGGAGCCTACGATCGTCCACGCCATAGAGCTGGCTGAGCCTGCTGCTGAGCCAGCCATGATACTGGAGTGGAAAGATTGGTGGATGAAGTAGAAGTGTCGGTGCTTGATTGTGTAAGGAAGATTGTGGACTTACAGATACCCAACCCTCGCTAGCTCAACGATCTGCGGCGAGGATGTTGTACAAGCAACTCAAGCGAACAGTATTTGACGCGTGTTGAAAGCAAAGGCACAAACAAGATAGACGCGGATTGTCTGATTAATGAAGTAAGGTAAACGTTTAGATGGAAGATCTTGGAGTCGTTTATTTCAGCCCTTAGCGTCGTTCTTAGTGTCATATTCCAGGGCTCACTATTCTGGCAAGGACGATCTGAGCAGTCCCTTTGATCAGGACCAGACTTCCTTCTAGACATCTCAACAACCGTCTGTTGCTCTTTGTTCCATTGAGGAAGTTAAAGAGGAGCAAGGCCCGACATATGCACAAGTGCCATGGCTACGAGCTGCTTTCCTAGAAGGGATCAAAGGGCTTTCTTTACTGATGCAATGTAGAGCATATGGATAGGCGTCTCTTCTTGACCTACTTGTAAAGATTACTAGGAATTCTTTCTGACGCTTCGCAGCTAGAATAGATCGATTCTTTTCTTGATTGAATTAGAGCTCTTGAAGGCAACGGTCTATCAGACAGCAGCGAGCGATGGCAGTGTCCTCAGTCATTGCCACAGTACATGTAGTCTATCGAACGGGAGATGCAATGGAAGTAAAGCTGGTGTCAGATGTGCCGATCGGGATAAAAGCTAATGAGAACCTCATACTTGCCAGGCAAGTGCAACCCGACCTCTGCAGGCAGCGCCTCGTATCAGGCGAGGCTGAAATACTTGGCTTGATATGTTCGGCACCTTATTTCCTATGGCAAGAAAATGCTCGCCCACAAAATTGCTATCACCCTGGCAAGTGACGAATCTCCTGCTGATCAATTCCATACGACACCAATAGATTGAGTAGGGAGGTAAGCAGGTAGCCTAGACTATCGAGTGGTAGGGTCAGCTGCAGTGAATCGTCACCGGATGACTGACAAGCTACAAGAACAACAAAAGGGTCCAATCAAAGAGTATCCCAATGCAGCATCCACGCCTTCATGTAGCGCCTGCTCTGGCCGGATGTTGATATGCTTAGACTTCCATCCCATCGATCGTCTGGGAGCACAAGCAGACCGATACGTTCGGGCGCAGAAGGCAGGATCTGCTCGCTTCTCCATCTGTCGATTCGTTAGCATTCTGACTCGGAGTGTGTTCTTCGTGAAGGATTGTTGCGGTGATCTGTCAAAGTACGAGCCGCACGAGCGTTGAAAAGATCAGTCGTGTACGCCTCGGCTAAAGTAAGGTAGATTGAAAGGGAGTAAGCTAGACACGTGACTGAGCTTTTGCGGCTCACCGAGCTAAGCCCTTTTGGTGTCTTAGGGTAGAATGGAGTAGGGCATCGAGGGCGTCCATTAAATGCCGGCCCTTTCGGTCACAGCGAAGACCACTACAAGTAGCTTAGTCTGGTATTTCAGATGGTGACTACGCGTGGTAAGCAGTCTGCTTCTCGCAGGGACTCTCCGAAACCAAGGGAAACACAGCTGTTTGGCGGAAACAGAACTCCAGGTTAGCACCTATGCTTCACATTATCCTTTTCTAGACCGCCTTCAGCGATTCCTGCTTGAATGTCCTACTATCGTCGATCTTGGTGTCCGTATTACTAAGCCAGCATACTAAACTTCCATGTTCTAGCCCAGGAAGCTTCCCATGACGCCGGCGAAGACACTCGAAGCGGTAGCGGCGGAGAAACTGTAGGGTCGCGGCTGCGAAAACGGCGCCGCACAGAATCGACCACTATTGACGATCGAGTATCCTTCTCAAAGCGACGGAGTCGGAAAAAGGACTCTCCCGTTGATGAACAGGAAAAACCGATAGGCGGGGCCCTACATGAAGACCCCCTTCTCCCTTCGCCGCAACATCAAGATGCGCCGATTGATCCGCAGCTTACGAATGGAGGGACACATATACCGGCCGTTAGTGGACTGTCAATACAGCAGTCTCGGGAAGAGTTTGGACAAAATGGCATCACTGGAGTGTCTGGCCAAGATTTGTTGACAGGTGCGCAATGGGCTTCATACATCGGTAGAGAGACCATCAAGCATGGCTAGGTCTAACACTGAGACAGAAGCCAATCCAGATCTTGCTACCGTGATATCGAACATCATTAACCATGGTGAGACAATCGATAATCACTACGCAGCGCATGGCCTTAATGAATTAGGCATTGTGGATACGGAAAGCTTTCTGCCTTTGGGTGCTAGCATGCATCTTAAAATCCAAAGTTTGCCTATCCTGGATAATCTGGTACGTTATGTTGAGGCCAACTTTGCGTGCGAGGACTGACCCCATCAGGCGATACAATTGCTCAACACATTGGCAAAATCAACGTTTCAAGAGGTCCTCGCAATCACAACCGACCCGGACTCTGAAGCTGGACAAGCATACAATACCCTTAAATCTTTGTTCGACCATACGAAAAAGGTCTACTCGATCCATGAACCCTTTCTCCTGCCACATGAATTAGGCCTCTCGGATCCGGCCCATGTCGATATCATCCGCAAGGCCAACCTTGCTACGTTCGTATCAAGTGTATTTGGCAGTCAAGACGTTGGCTTCTATCACCTCAACGAATTCTTCCTGGACACGTTTGTTGGCGACGGCAACCGGCTCCTCAAAAGCCAAGCTCAACTATTTCTGGAGCTCAAAACACAAGCCTTCATCTCTGCTCAATCATACGGCCAGCGACATAGAGAGGAACTCCTTGAAGACCTATTCCCGGCAGACCTGGAAGAGCGACTTTTGCAACGCAAAGCCGGTACTGCGTCCGTCGCCCGACAACTTGTGCCAAGCGAGGCCGACTTTCTTCAACGAGCACGTAATCGAAGTAAGGCTTTGCTGGAGGAGGCAAGCTCAGATCAATGTATGACTTTGTTGACGCAAAAGTACGTCTGGGAGGATTTCCTCCGAGACATCAGCGCATATGTAAGCAGAAACTTTGAGTCGCTGGTCGGTGTACCTGTAGGCCTCAATCTCCGGATTACCGAGTTTGCACTTATCTCGAGTTTAGATGCACAAAAACAATGGATCGGGTCGGGCGCCAAAATTCTACCAGCCGAAAAGCCACGAAGGCCATTCCGATGGAATCGATCAAAAGGGTCAAGACGCTGATCCAGCAGAGGATCCACACTCTCCAAAGTCGAATGGCAACGACACTAGGCTGGTGTCCGCCGCAAAAAATAGCCTGACTGCTCAAGCAATACTTGCAGCGAACGGCGCCAGACAAGGCTTTGGCTATCGGCAAGGCATATCCGTTCCGCCCCTGGTGGAGGATCGAAGTAGACAGCAGAATGGCTCACACGGGAGCACACAGGCAGATCCGATGCCGAATGGCATGCAGAACGGTTCAGCCCAATATAGGCCTCCCCAAGGCATGCAATACCATTTCGAGCATCGACCACCGCAACCACCTCCGCACGTGTTCTTGAATCAAGGCCACTTTCCACCCAGCCACAATCTTCAGCCACCGTTCAATCAAACTCCTATAGACATGAACATACAGCAGCAGTTCTATGGTGATCAACCAGCTATACCCTTTCCAACGCAATCAGCGCCGACGCAGGTCCTGTACGAGCGAGCGCGCCAAGCGGCTACCGCCAAAGCCTCGCCAAACAACCGACGAGCTGGAACTCCAAGCCAACGGCGTCCCTGGTCTACTGAGGAGGAGAACGCACTTATGGCTGGTCTTGATCGAGTCAAGGGCCCACACTGGAGTCAAATCCTTGCAATGTTCGGACCGGGAGGAACGATCAACGAGATACTCAAGGACCGCAATCAGGTCCAACTCAAGGATAAAGCTAGGAATCTCAAATTATTTTTCCTGAAAAGCGGTATTGAAGTCCCTTACTATCTCCAATGTGTGACAGGCGAGCTCAAGACCAGAGCGCCAGCCCAAGCAGCCAAACACGAAGCAAAGGAGAAGGAGAAAGATAGGGAGGAACGAGCGCATGTAGAGGGCGTAATGACGCTCGCTGGAGTACATGAAGATGCTCAAGGAGGGGCTGACAATCACGATGCTGAGATGGAAGACGCTGACGGCGAGTCGAACGGAGACAACGACTTGAATTCGGACAGTATGGTGGCCAAGGCAGAGCTCTTCAACGGCCAACAGCAAGGCTACCAGCAACAATACCCCCCTGAAATCAGCATATTTCCCACTTACAATAACGAAGTGACTCCCGCCTTCCAGGCCATGATAGATGCTGCTGCTGCTGAGGCGGCGAGGGTCGGGGCTAGTGCTGATTAAGCCTTGATTAAGGACTGAAAAAGGTACTCTCAGCGACTCATTTGATACCGGCGCACGAGGCCCCAGATCGAATGATTATCGTTAAGGGCTGTTCTGCTCTTAGTAAGGCGTCAACGGTAAGGAGGGCATCGGGCTCGTGCAGGATGGAAGATACCACTGGCGCGATTATGGGCTGCATCTGTATGGTCGAGTTTCAATTGTGCGAACTCTTGGAAAATGGAGTGTCTTTGAAGTAGAGTATTGTTTTTATGATTGAATCCTTGCCCGTGATTGAAAATGCAACACCAGCTCCGAGCTATTTCAGTTCGTCAAGACGATTTCTGGAGCTCATCAAAGAAAAAGATCTCGACCCGACCTGGGATTCGCGCTCGGCTAGTGGAGAAAACGCAACCTCTCCCTTCAACACTCTGCGCTCGGAGATAACACAACACAGACAGAACGACGAGCTTGATGGAGAATTAAAGGTGGATCCGAACATCAAAGGTTGTTCACAACCAGCGCCATCGACTTCCATTTTGCTCGACCGTCTATTTCAAAACCAGCTGCAAGTCCGTGACTTCATCAGGGAGTACCGAGAGCTGCAAACCGCCACCCCAACAGCTTCGTTAGAGCATTGTTCGTTGCGGGTCGGGTCGTACTTGTCTCGACCGTGGTCGGCAGGAGCATCGAGCCTCAACACCCTTGGGTTTCAGAGCTTCCAGTCCTTGAAATCAAAGACTCCGAGTACCAGTGGTCGTCAAAGGCGTCGGGGATCCAAGAGCCAAGCCATGCCAGACTCTCGTAAAGAAAGCCGTTTTCAAAACCTGACTCTTGCTTACCAAGCGATAGGAGATCGTGCCACCGAAGATACGGTTGAGAAGCAGAGAATAGTACCGCGCACTGTGAGTGAACGTGGAAAGGGCGTCTCCTATTTAGTACTGATAGCATATAGCTCGATCGAAAAGGTTTTTTGCGTCTGCCAGGCCTTGGGTTGGCTTTTGAAGATGAACCGAAAGAGCCGGAGCCTTCAAGTCTTGGACTCGTCCTCGAAGACGACAAGGAAACCCATGGCCAGCAGCCTTGGACGTCACAAGGTCTTGGGTTGGGATCCAAGCAGACGGATGAAGTCAATCAAGAGCACGCTGACCAACCACCGGGCCTTGGTCCAGTGTCCGCGGGAGGTAGTAAGTCGGGAGCACTTCGTGACAGCTCTTCCCTTATGCTGTATAGGTCCTTCGTCGCTGCAGTACCGCGGATTCCAGATACCTACGATCGAGCAGCCAAGGTCCTTGCCAACGTGGACGCCTTACGCATACGAGGCTTCCAACCCAGAATTACGTGATATTCTGATGAGGTTGAATCAGGGGGTAATACACACAGGACAAGGCAGCCACACGAGGAGCGATCACGCGTTCCCAGCCACAAACCATCAGCAGTACCTGACATCTGCCGCAGAGACTGTCGCGCCATTCACCAGTTTCGGCCCTGGCGAGCACACACCAATCCAATATATAGAAGGAAACTCTCGAGCATCTGTAGCTACGTTTCCGTCAGGCCAAGTCCCACAAACAATGCCCAGTACCGCGCAGCATGGATCGTTCCAACTTACTGTGCCCGAGCAGGATCTGCGCTTGACCCAGCCAGCCGTCCCTCCAGCATTCAACTTTCCGATGCTCTGGTATCGCCTGCAAAATGGCATAGAAATACATGCTGAAGTACTTGCAGCTCTTGAGCGTGTGCTGCCTCAATTCATGCTGTTTCCATCCATGTTCGCTCCAATCATGCAGCCCTCACCTTGTCAGCCTCCACCAAACCAAGATCTACCGAAGCAGCCTTTACACGAGCAATCTCTGCCAGATCAGCTTCTGTCTGAGCAGCGTCTACCAAAGCATTCTGTACCGAAGCAGCGTGCGGAAGAAATTCCCAGTTTTGGAAAGATAGGTGCAGCACCTACAGCGAGCAAAGGCGCGCCTTCACGTAAAGTCAGGACTGAGTCGCTTGAGGTGGTTGTGACTAAGGCTGGGTGCCGCCTATGCGGCTTCGACTACAGCTCCTACGAGGAGAAGTACGATATACGGCTTAAGGACTGCCCAATCTGCTCAAAAGGCGGTGTTGCTCGTGCAAGCGTCGCGAAAGCTCTCCCAGATACCAGAGAGGCACGAGCAACCCACGACGTAGACGCTGAACCTGAAACATCGGCCAAGCAAAAACGCGCGTCTTATCACCATGCTGCACAAATCAAGGATAGGGGTGCCCAGGGTTCCAGAAGACGTTCACGCTCGCCTTCAAAGCAAGACGCGAGAACGGATAGTCGTGCCCGCGCGGCCATGGGGGCATCTGAGAGCTACCGGCAACGGTCTCCTAAGCGCGAATTTCTCTGTCAACGTGTGCAACCCTCTCGGCACGGTCGAAGTTCTGCTGGTAAAGATTATAGATCAGCGCCAGATGATAGGAGGTCCTTCACAGAAGCGACTTCCCACAATTACGTTACAACGCCGCCACCCACCCAGCAGAGAAGGCGTGATCCCATCACAAATAAGAAAATATCTCTCCATAGACACGAGCGGCAGCCAAGGCACAATGACGCCGACGGGAACCAAGCCTCATCAGGCTACGGCTCTCAGCAGCCTCAGCAGCCATCACATGCAGGAGTATCATCGTTTGTTGATAACCATCTCGGACCATGGGTACCGTTCAAGGATCGTGAACCCGGCTTCCCTGAACAGATGCAGCGCGAACGAGAGGAGGCGAGGCGTAGGAACATGGAACAAGGGAGAAGCGAAAGCGACAACCAGAGGGGCGGGCAGCGACGTCGGAGGTAGAGCATCCCACGATTCTGGGCCATCAACTCCCGAGCGGCGAGTTCCTTAGCGTGTAATGATCTCCTGGGCATACCTAGTCTCTCTGCCGAGTGATAGAAGTTTTACAGTGTTTAACTCTAGAGCAGCTGTACCTTATGCATACCAATTATTTCCAGCGCACTTCTGACTTAGGCCCTGGTAAGGCCATCGCGAAGCGTGACCATGCAATTTGTGTCTCTATGTCTGATTATTCCTCCAGCGAGCCTACCAAGAACAGGACAAAGGGCCTAAATCATACTAAGTCAGGCCAAGAGAAACGCTATTGCAACCATAAGGTTTATCGTTCTGCATTGACCGGTGGGATCCTTGCTTGAAATCTTGAAGACCATCTATGATCACTAGAGCGCTTTGCATCTCTTTGGCCTCTCCAGCCCTGCTAGGACTTGCGACGCCCAGGCGACTGCACTCAACCCTGGTGAGCGCGAATCCACAACGTTGTAACCTGAGAATTACCAAAAATGGATTGTAGCTTTGGAAGAGAAGCTTCTGCGGAGCTTGTCTAATGACCAGCCATGGAAAAAGCCTCAACCACGCGTAGCTACTACAACCCCCCATTTCCAATTGTTGAATTGAAGAACTATACCCAGCGTGCCGCAAAGAAAACGGGCAGCTCTGCGCATGATATGACATCTGAAGCTGTCCTGATTACTGGAGTAGCTTGTCGCTAAGTGTATCCGGGGGTTTACAGATGCTCAGAGGGTGCAGGTAGAGCCGTGCTATGGATATTGATACCGATGTAGCAACTGTCAGCGATGATACATAATTGGGGGAGTATGTTCATTCTCTTACTTGTCCGTGTTGCAACTCGGTATCGGTCTTGCTATTACAAGACGTTGCCCGTTGCGAGACCCGCAAGCCATATCTGAGCGTTCAACACACTGGATCCAGGGTGCTGATCATTGCAATCCTTCGCCTCCGTACTCTTGACGTAGGTTTCCTGCTCGTGCCTTGGAAAACTTCTTGTATGTTACTGGTGGGTGTCTTCGTCAACACCACAGCTTGAATGCTAGCACTGGCGAAAAGGAAAAGTCGTGCATCATTCGGCCATAGTGTAAGACCGAGGATAAGCAGACCTGATGCATGAGCATTCGAAAGCACTAGAATGTCAGCTCACAGAGTGAGAGACGTACATCACTCGGTGGTAGTGTAAGACCGAGGACACAGAAGCGATGCAGAAGCATCAACAAGTCCCAAAGATTGCCAAATACCAACTCACAGAGTGAGAGGTGTGCATCACTCGATGGTAGTGTAAGACCGAGGACACAGAAGTGATGCAGAAGCATCAACAGATTCCAAAGATTGCCAAATACCAACTCACAGAGTGAGAGGTGTGCATCACTCGGTAGTAGTGTAAGACCGAGGACACAGAAGTGATGCAGAAGCATCGACAGATTCCAAAGATTGCCAGCGTCACTCGGTGGTAGTGTAAGACCGAGGACGTGAAAGCGATGCAAAAGCATCAACAGATTCCAAAGATTGCCAGCGTCACTCGGTGGTAGTGTAAGACCGAGGACGTGAAAGCGATGCAAAAGCATCAATAGATTCCAAAGATTGCCAGCAAGCTGGACGATAGCAACCATGAGGTCTCTCCGAAGATGACACCTGCAGGACGTTGCTGTGTGGGTACAATTACCCACAGCTCTTTCTGAGTCCGGCATGTGGGAATACTGAGCGGAAACGGTCAGTCCCGCAACCCATGCCTAACAACCAGCAACTGGCCAGGTTGAATCCGAAGATAGAACCGGCGTCGCTTTGAGGGGTCTCTCTCCCTCTGCTCTTTCTGAGTCCGGCATGTGGGAATTACTGAGCGCGAACGGTCAGCTCCGCAACCCATGCCTTACAACCAGCAACTGGCCAGGTTGAATCCGCAGATAAAACCGGCGTCGCCTTGAGGGGTCTCTCTCCCTCTGCTCTTTCTGGGTCCGGCATGTGGGAATTACTGAGCGGAAAAAACGGTCAGCTCCGCAACCCATGCCTAGCGAGTATGAAGAGGGAAAGAAAATATTGTGCGGCAGCCGAATATTTATAACCGAGCTATGGCGCTAAATTATGCGCTAAACCGAATTCGGAACCAAATCTGTTCATTCACCTGCCAGGGCTCCACCATGTTGATCCTCGGCAGATTTCCCTGCAATACTTCAAAGCTTACGAGAATATTGGCTAATCTGGAGAGCTTTCCGCGACGGGCCTACTCGTTATCTGCAGGTCTCCAAAGCTGCTGGAATTTTGCATCCCTCTGTAAATCTCCTTTCTCTATAGAATAAGGTCTGCTGGGCATAATTTACACCTCTGTTATACCTCGGTTCACTTTCCGGTGATTTTAGATCATGGAGGAGGTTGTAATATCAAGATGGAAGACGAGCGAAGCTTTGAACCCTAGATCCAGACTTCGGAATGAGGGCATTCGCATCTGCCAGGATGAGATGGCCGGCAGACTCAAATCAAGCTAAGTACAATTTGTGAGATTAAATTAAATTGAAGATGCCAGAACGCCATCAGGAAGGGTAATATGTTGCCCACCAGTTCGCTTGCCTAAATTGTATTGTAACAAAAAGTGGAGTAGTCGAATCCTTTCAACAACACTTTTGTTTTAATGGCACCCCCATCCCCGAGAGCGTCGAAATCCAGCAGAATCCAAGGCATCCATCATAGTCTAAGCATACAAACGCGCATTTAGAGTTCAATTGTGCCATCCTACCATTCACAACGCTGTTCTGTCACTCGTCTTTACCATGGTTCAATCAATAGAGCACAAGGAGCGGCTATTAGGAGTGATCGACTTGACCTCGGAAGTCTCAATTAAGGAGGAAGCAGACCGTGAGGACCTGTTCACAGACCTAAGTATTCAGATTAGAGACTTTGGCTGATAAAATTAAAGCAGAGACCAATGCTGGTTTCAATGGTGCTGCCATGCCGCCGGAAGAATCTAAGCGAGGACTGAATCTAGCGTTGGAAGAGGCTCTGAGTAGTGAGTACCTGCTACGAATTCCTACGCGTAAATTAGCATCTCTCTTTCATATCATGCACATGTTAACGTACGGAGGCCGCCATGAAGCTGCTGTCGGAGCCAAGAGGCCTGGTTTGGCTCCTCACAATCCACCAAACCAGTGTGACATTACAGATTCACATAATTGTATCCCCTAGTTTAAAGGCATTGCTTAACGACATGACTGATACGATCCGCTTGTAGTGACATCACATGAGATACCTGGCGAAGCTCCAGCGATTATACAGCAACCCGCGTTGCAGCCAGCTTACATTGCGAAGTGGCTCGAATTACAATATCCGACTTTTACTGGAGCGATAGGCAGAGAACCAGAGCCAGTTGGTAGGTAATCCTCGTTCATCTACAGTCTACTTCCAACAGGAACGATTGGCTCACCACCTGCAGCAAAAGGGTCATTCGCGGCTCCTCAACCAGAACCGACTGTTCATAAATCAGTGGACGACCGAACTGAACTTTCAGCCCCGGTCTATATGCCTCTGACGACGAAGAACGTGGTAGCGATGAATATGGATATCACTCCTGAAGAATTGCGTACGCGGCGGACTGCAGCCCTCCTGAATGTCCAGTTCGGGGAGTCTGCAAGCTCAATACTATGGTCGCAGTCGGCTCCGAGAGACATTCTAAGCCGCCGCCATCGTCAGCATCTCAACATCGCCAACAAGATGGCCGCCCGACCCGACATGAGCGTGCCGGCAGGCGCGATAGACCAGCCGCTGTCTTACGCAGTGCAGAGACATACAGAAGAAAAGGCACGTGCCCGCCAGGATGGCCAAGACTTCAACAGAAGACTCGGCCGTCTAAATCGACAAGCTGTGAAGCGAGTCGATAAGAAAGCCCGGGTAGCGAAGAACCAACGAAGCACTCCGCCACCAGCAGACGAGAAGAATCGCTTGCCATCCCAGCCATGTTACCCCAGCTCCATACAGTATCGGCCAAACAAGCATCCGACGTGCCGTTGATCTATGAGTGTTCCAAGGAGTTGGTATAATCGAAGTCATTGGGGGTTGGGAAACAGTTGGCAGCTACGGGTTCCCGATGGGTTAGATTGGGCGTATCTTAGGCGTTCTCAAGGGATTATGGACACAGCGAGCTTGTTATTGACTGTATGGCCATGATCTGTCATCTGCTTAGAGACTAGGTCTTACACTGAGCTTTACGTCTAGCGACGAATTCAGTCGCATATGAAGTTCAGCATTCGTGTATCAAAGCTGAGAAATCCACAGTACTCTAAACCAGCACTTTATTCTCTTAAAACCAACTTGCTTGAGAGCACGAATGTAGTGTAAAAATTTCCATCGTAAAATCTAGATATCGTAGTCACCTTTCTATCATCCTGAGAATGCTCAATCACCAATAATCAGTATTAGATTCAGACTTGGAGACGACACTTCCATATCTAATACCTCTAATACCTCAATCCTCCTCTGATCATCAGCATCGTAGTCAAGATCAGCTACGAGGTCTCCCACAGCTTCTTCTCCATCCACGTACGCACATACCCACAAGCATATGATCCGCGCAACTAATCTTGACTCAAACCACAATATCACCCTTTTCTACATCTGACTGTTCTCCCTCTAACTCGACGACTGAGTGAAACTCCTTCTTACTACATATAGGTCCTGCATTGCCGCAACGTGATAGCCTTAGCGTGACCACAGATGGTGCCCGGTGTTACAGAGAGTAGGACTTCTCCGCTTGCCACGTACGAGCAGACCCTGCCATTGACCGCGACTTGAGAAATTGGGCAAGATTGAGCAGCTCAACAAGGACCCAGGCTATACACCCGTACTGCGGCTGCCATCATTGAACGAGCAAGAGCCCCTCATCCATGAGAAGTGGCTTTCCCAGTACATATTTTGGAGCCTTTAAGGCCGACATGAGGTATGTCGCGTTCACACAAAAGCTGTGGGATTCGGCGCATCATATCAAGAAAGGGACGCAAGAATTTTCGGACGTGGAGGGAAAGTTGGTGAAGGGCTTTTGTAGATAGTGGGCTGGAAGAGTTTGAAAGCAACGGACTCCTTTCGCAAAGAGATCGTACATTGTAAAGACACTCCTACCTCAGTAACTCCATGATGTGACTCCTTCTGCCTATCGTCAATGTGCATTACCTGTTCTGCTCCTGATAACGTCCAATCTCATCTCTCTAACACTAGGACCCCTCAAGTGTTGCCAAGACTGCTGTAACCGCAATGGAAGCTTCTGGCAGAAGTGTTGAAGGCCCATTTGTTCATTCACCTCGATTTCACGTGCCCTCACCGAATTGGGGTTAGCGCAAAATTTAGCGCGGTTTGCTGGGTACAAATACCCTCTTCCTGCCCGCCGACCTTCTTCCTTCCTTGATATTTTTTCACATCTGTAGCTTGTCTCTTCTTTCAACACCACCACCACCACAACAACAACAACCTTACTTTCTTCTTTTCTACTAATGTGAATGACTCGAGTCAGGTAACCCAAAAGAGGATATGGCTCCAGGCCATCATCAACCTGAGGCAGCGGGCGGGCCGCCGTCTTCGGATCTCTGTCACAATGCTGCCTCTCCTCAATTTTTGAAACGTGGCAACTGTCTGCTTTATGCGACTTCTGGGGGCTTTCAAGTGGGTTCTGGGGGCTTCCAAGTGGGTTCTGTGGGTTTGATTGTGACTTCTGGGGGCTTTGATCGCGGGCTCGCTTTTGCAGCTTTGCATCGGTGTCTTTGACACTCGTACGCTGTACCCCCTGGCTACGCGTTGCGGGCTACTAGTACAAACCAATTTTTGGAACTTTCAGATGCTTCTCGCATCGCACTTCTTTTTTCATTAGAGTGCACAGCTTGTTCTGTGGCTCTGGAGAAGAAAAACTGCTCGGAAAGTAAAACGCATTTCTCAAGCTGGATGTAATATTGACATTGCGGTATCACCACTTACATTATCCGGGTCAACACTTGAGCCTTCACACTTCGAAGTACGATCTTGCTTCCGCGGGGCCACTTTATCAGCCTCGTCGCCGGCTCTCGTCACTCATATCCGCATGGCTTCGTTGCTGATCGTCAGATCGAGAACTTCATGAGACCTTGATCATGGATGGACGCAGTAAGACCTCTGGGGCAGCTGGTCGCGTCCCTCGCTCTCTTGCGCGCGTACATCCTCCATTTGTGTCCCTTCAGCCTGTACTTGCCCAAAAATAAAATCATCTCCACGCTTTGGCTGATCTACCTCGTAGGCAGATCTCAGCATCGACCAAGACAGGGCCCCACGGCAGCTACCAGATCAGGAAAGTCCCTCTACTCGGACAAGGCTTGAGCCGCACTTTAGTACCTACCAGACAGTACGTTCAGAGCATATATACACCCTTTGACGCTATGACTCATCCAATTGTAGGGAGAGAGGCAGCCTCCAGAGCCTCTGAGCAATCGCGAGTCGTTGAGCGACGGAGAGATTCTCAGCGATGCAGAGCCCTTGGAAAAGCCTACGCCCCTGAATGCCTCATCCTCAACCCGCCAAAAGTATGCGGATCTGAAATCCAGTGGCCAACACTCGGTATGTCGGCAGCACGGAAGTCTGCTTTGACGCTCTCGCTTATCCATTTCCAGCCAGAAAAGCAGCCTCCAAAGCTCTTGAGCCCATCAGAGATACCCAGCGATGAAGAATTCTACAGTGATTCGGAGCTATTTGATATTTGGAAGCCCCAGAGCGCCTGAGCGCCTGAGCGCGAGCGCGTGTAGAGACTCACTCAGGGGACTACCAGGCTGCTCCACTCTCAGCCAGAGAAACACCTACGGAGCCCAGAATTGACCTCGTGGCCCGTCAGGCGGTCAGTACACAGCACAGATTTTCGTATTAACGCTTCAATTGATAGGAATTGCAGAGCAAGATCACTCTTTGGCGGGATATTAGACTGTCAAGTACTGAGAGATTAGCTTACCACGTAAGAGCACTGGAGCTATCTAGTACTCGTAAGGATATTGCATGGACGAAGGGTGAGGTGGAGTGGCGACAACAGAACTTGAATAGGAGGTTGAAGAAGATAAAAAACAGGCTTGCGTCGGCGGAGGCGAAAGCGAAGAACAATACAGACAAGACGGGGAAGATGTAGATAGACGATACATAGATTCGATTTTCCTAGAATATCAGAACAACCAGCTGAGAGAAAAGGCTTACCTTTAGCGCGTGTCTGATAGGTGGTGTGATGTCGATATCACAAGCTGACTTGCCGATCGACATTCACATTCACACGTGCTGTGTCACAACTCTTGCCCCGAAGCTTTCCCAAAACCTTCAGACCGTCACAAACCTCTTGCTCACTCACTACATCAATAACCCATCTTGATACCCATCTCACTACCCATCTGACCCAGTCTTCTTGCTCTACTATTCCATTAGCCTCGACTACCCGATTTCTGAGTACAAAGTCATGCCAGGACAAGACCACTTCTCCGGAGGGATCGACGACATTCTGCGGAAGATGAAGCCCAGAAATGTTACCGTCCCTCCTGAATCCTCGAAGCACTCGGAACCTCTTGCCGGTCAGCCACTGACTCCCAGTAGCCTCTCGTAATTACACTGACTTTGCCCTAGACTACAAGCCTGGCAACATCGACGCCATTCTAGGCAGCCTAAAACTAAAGCCCTCATCCTGACCCGTCGACCCTACTATGCTCAAGATACCATGCAAACGTTGCCAGAGCTTCGATCTTGGCAACATGGACGCTGGTTACGCTGAAGTGAATGAATTGTGTCCAAGCTGTCGTCGTGAGACGAACACCGGTTTGCCGACCTCGCCGCCCATGGCGGACAAGTGCATGAAATGCGATTTCAACCTTTTACAGATGGACAAGGGGTATGCCGCACTAAACACGATTTGTCCATCGTGTAGGGAGAAGAGCCGCGCCGCCGCGGCCGGTCAAAACGTGGTATGTTTGTGGTACCTAGCCGCTTTCACGCATTGCCGGATTTACTGATGGCCTCTCACTGAAGGATCAGCAGCAGTCAGATAAGAACCCTGCTGTGGCGGCCGACTCAATGCATGTTGCACACGCTGGAGCCCAGCAAACGGTACGTTCGTGGCGGAGACTGCTGCTTTGACGCATTGACGCATTTGTTGACTCTGAAGCATAGGCCAAAGAGTCCAAACCGGCGCAATCGGGGAGCTCAGCTTTGGCACATTTGGAGCCTAGTATTGCCAGCCAAGACACTGTATCCCTCGCTCAGCAGGACGCAGTATCGGAAAACGCCAACCACAGCTGGTACGTTCAAAACGTAGATAACAGCTTTCACGCTTTGACTGATCCGTTCTACAGGCTCAGGGCGCTTTTATCGCAAAGCCTAGCACTACCGGAAGCCTACGCGGCCATATGAAGAACTTAGAGCTTTCCGTTGCTCTGGCTAATTCCAGGCTCGAGAACTTGAACCCAAAGGCGGAGCTGGCAAGACTTAAAGCCGTCGCACGAACAAAGATGGACGTGGCTAGCCGGCAGAAGGAGGTTGACGACGGACTCGAGAGGATGAAGGCAGAGATTGCGAAGAAGGAGACTGAGAAGGCCGAGGCCAAGAAGTGACGTTGTGCATGGGCAGAGAAGTCAGGGCCGGGAGACGAGAAGATATACTGGCGAGATCGATGATAGAATAGCCTGCACTTATGGACTTGAACATCTTACAACCTCTGAGTAAGTGGCCTGCCCGATGATGCGTTGACAACTTGCCTTCTGAGCCATCGATGACCACTGGTGGAGTGGTAAATCGCATATCCATCATTCAGTCTTTTCTTACTGTATCAAGTTATGAGTGAATCATAGCTCTCTTTAACATAGTATCTACATGTACCATAAGCTCAGGCCGTATCATCGTGAAGGAGTTCAGGTTCGGATAGACTTTACGGCGGCAATCAGCCCTACAAGGCGAGCCGCGTCGATCCAACCGCGTCTCCTAGCTTTGAGGCCACCAAAACGTGCGTCTGATTCGACATTCGGCAAACCATTTGTCAATCGACTGTACTGAGAACAGTGCTCAGTGACCAGAAATGCATGGAGAAGCAACCGATTCCCCTTCTCCGCCCTGACACCTCCAAATACAAGCTCAATGGCCAAGCCCGCTCCGCCATCAACAACCACCCCCACCTGCACTCCCCTCGAACAAGAAGTCCTCGACGAATACGCTCGGCTGCTTTCGAACCTCAATAAGGTACCCATACCTACCCTCTCCTCTAGAAACTCTCCGCCTTTACGGTACCGATCACGCGCGCTTCTGGGGAATTTTAACTAATCGAGGTCCCTTTCAGCTTGCGTCGCAAATCAACTCCCTCGCGGACCGACCTACGGCAGAGGTGCTCGATGGCTTACGGATGCTGGAACGGAAAACAAGCCTGGTGTGCACGCTGTTGAAGGCCAGTGTGTATAGCATTGTGTTGCAGCAGCAGATCTATGGTGGGGAGGATGGCGAGGGATGAGGGATGATGAGGGCTCATGAGCAAAGTCTGTGGCATATTGGACAATCGATGGGCTTTGATGCAGGAAACACGATGGGACACAAAGCTTCTACGTGACCTAGCGGAGAGGGCTTAGAATCGTGGCAGGCGGCGCAGGCGCTGGCAGGAGTTTTGAGAAGATACCCAAAAGAGTAATGGCGAGCAACACATGCGTATGATCTCTTCGGTCGGCGCCAGTAAATGCCAGATCGCTCGGAATGATATGTACAAAGGTTTTGCCAAATATCATACATTGCCCGCATAGTACACCTTTCGAACGTCCACGAGTTTCCGCCCTCTTGCTCTGGCAACCTCCTCCGGTAGCTGTTGACTTAGCAAAGCTTGTAGGGTTGCCTTGATGGTGTTCATGGGGTTTCGAGACCGATAGACTCGCGCAGCCATATCTGAAATGCCAGCACACTTGCACATCTCGTAAATATAGGCTTGACATCGGATGCCGAAACCTAGTCACGACGTGAGAACGTGCACAAGTCGGCAAGCAGTCAGAGCATACCTGGTGTCCTAGTCATCAATTCAACCTCTGTCCCTGCGACCTTGCCCTTGACATCCCCATATATAGTCCGCTCCTCGTACCGCGGTATAGGCTTCATATTTCTTATCGCAGCCAACGTAGCCATCCTCCTCGCATCCTCAGGCTCCGAAGACTTGCCCTCCCCAATTCCAAGTAACCCTTTACCATTGCCTGCCACACATAGGAAGTACTGCCTTTGCTGCTTGCCCATCCTTGTTTGATTCACCACTCGATGTGAGACCAGGACTTTCGTCCTAAACCGCCGTATCTCCTGATCCGAATACCCAGTCTGCCGCATCAGCCTTTGCACAGCCGGTTCGATATCTTCGCTCTTGATCCCCTTTTTCAAGCTTTCCATCACAGGTAGCTTCGGCGCAAGGTAGCTTCGAGGATTTCGCTCTGCTTCCTCTTTTCCTACAGTAAGGCGCTGCTCTTCGTGGAACCTGATCCAATCTAGCATTTCTGGCTCTTCTGGAGAGGTCTGAACAAAATCGGCTAAGTCGTTGAGTAATTCGTCCTCAGTCTTGAATCGCAGATTGGGGTCGTAGTTCTCCTCAGGCGCCCGAACTGGCTTGTCAACGACCGGGTGAATACTAGATAGATCATCAAAGTACTGAAGCCCCATGGAGTCTTGCCGTAGGATGGCTTGGGATTTCAGGTCTTCTGGATCGATGGCCGCTTCTCCGGCCTCGATCGAAGCTACTTGTTCGGCCGTGTAGACCTTCCGAAGCATCTCCTTCTCCTTCTCAGTGTATGCATTGAGAGTATCAGGGTCGGCCAGGCGCTGTGCATCGAGAGGCTGAACGCCGTATTCCTCTTCGTTGTTAGGTCTCTCCGGTGTGCGCCTTCTCCTCTCGTTTGGCTGTTCAATCGGCTTCACAAGGCCCAGGTCCTCCGCTTTGATACTCCTGTGCTTGGGAGATGGTCCGGCTTGGAGCTTCCTCGACGCATGGTAGCTTCGTCGCAGGCAATGCCGTGCGGGTGAAGCAACGCTTGTGAGAATGCATCGCAAAGGTTGCTGTATGCTCATTATTGAAGTCCTCTCCCACTATCGGACACTTGTCGAGCTCGTATGCACTGGTGCCGTCGAAATTTCCAGTGACAACTGTAAATAGGCCTAATTTGCAACTAGGATAAGATATCCGACATGCCCGTCCAGAAAGGGAAACTTAGCCGACGGACTTTCTGCTGAAGCCAAATTCATGATTTTACTCGTTGACGCCTCTTTATGAAGATAATAAAAAATTTAATACGGGCTACAACGCTCAGATGTACAGTACGAGCAATTTCAAATTTCTCTATCGATGTAGACACGATGACAAAACGGAAATTCCATACCGACCACCCAGTCAAGCGCCCGAAGCCCCCTTCGAGAAAGAAGTCCGTCAAAGAAGGTTCATCGGAGGAAGTTCTTCTGGCGGATGTCAAAAATCTGCTCTCTGCTCAAGCCGAATGTCCTGAGGAACACAGCGACGCTCAAGATGGACAATCATTGGCAGAAGAGAAACCAAGATACTCCCGCCCTGAGCGTTTTAGCGAACTCGTGGTAAAGATCTCCGAGCTTTCCTCTACTGGCGATGGTCTGGCTCTCGCCGATACATCTGATCATGTCTATGTTGTACCATTTTCATTACCGGGGGAAATTGTCAAAGTAAAATTGATCAACTGCTTCTCCCGAGATCATTACACCCTAACCGACTTCATCTCTGTTATCGAGCCCGCTGCAAATCGCAACGACGGGCTCGTAAAATGTCCTTACTTCGCCAGATGCTCAGGCTGTCAGTTCCAGATGCTGCCGTATGCAGAACAACTGGTGCACAAGAAGATGATCATCGAGAAAGCTTACCGCAACTTTTCTTCTCTACCACCAGAGCTGATACCTGCCATCGGCGATACTATTGGCTCTCCACTACGGTATGGGTACCGGACAAAGCTCACGCCCCACTTCGATGGTCCACCAGGTGTCATGAGCAGGAAGGCTCGCCGCGCCAACGAAATTATCAAATGGAATGAAGTACCGCCAATAGGATTCATGCAGAAAGGCACGCGGAAGACAATCGACATCGAAGACTGTCCCATTGGTACCGATGTAGTGCGGTTAGGTCTAAAGCTGGAGCGAAAGCGTGTCGCGGACGACATTTCGATATTCAGGAAAGGCGCGACGCTACTTCTTCGCGAGAGTACAAAGCGAGTCCCAAAATCCAAGGATGGCGACAAACCGCGTGCAGCCACGAAGGCTGAGCAAGAATCCATTGATGTTGCAAATGAACGAGCGGAGACTCAAGTCAATGGAACGATCGAACCTGAACCACAACCTCTTGTTTGGGTGCCAGCACCGGAGACGGAAGCCAAGGACCCGTTGCCTTACACCGAGGAAAAGACATGCGTTACCGACCAAACCGCCATCTCCACTGAGTTCGTCGACGACTACATATTCACCAACCCTGCGGGCTCTTTCTTCCAAAACAACAACTCCATACTCCCAACTTTCACGGCCTACATCCGCGAGCACATCCTTGGCTCGCCCCCGAACACGAAATCATCCAATCCATCCCGCGAATCGACACCGAATAAAAACTCGAGAGAGAGTTCTTCCCCACCCCCAGCATCCGCCGCAGAAGCCAGACCAATCACCAACCTCATAGACGCCTACTGCGGCTCCGGCCTCTTCTCCATAACCCTCTCCCCACTCTTCACCCACACCCTCGGCATCGATATCGCCGGCGCCAGCATCCGCTCCGCCCACGCCAACGCGCTCGTCAACGACGTCTCAAACGCCGATTTCATGACCGCAGACGCCACTGAAATCTTCGCCGCTGTGAAATTCCCACCGGATGAGACAGTCGTGGTTGTTGATCCGTCGAGGAAAGGGTGCGATGAGGGTTTCTTGAGGCAGTTGCTGAGTTATGCGCCAAAGAGGGTGTGCTATGTGAGTTGCAATGTGCATACCCAGGCGAGGGATGTGGGGCTTTTGGTGCAGGGCATGGGGGTGGAGAGGGGAGCGCCGGATGGGGGCGGGGTGTGGTTGGAGAGGAGGGAGACCAGGTATCGATTGGAGAGTCTCAGGGGGTTTGATTTCTTTCCGCAGACGGGGCATGTGGAGGGGGTGGCGATGTTGGCGCGGGTGGATTGAAGCAGATGAATGGGATAGACCTATGCGTGAGGGAAATTGAGAGCAAGAAAGGTTTAGGCACGAAAGTTCATATCGGCTTCGAGCTGGCACGGATCGTATCAAGCCATTTTTGAGGCGTCGCAGCTTCATGCCTCAAGCAGACTGTAATGATACATGTGCCATCTGGGTGATGCTGCTACTAGTGCCAGCGTTAGTGGGGAAAATTCTCCTCTCGATGAGTTGAAAAAATAGTCTTTCGTATGTACAAATGATATTGGGCTATGTCACACAGCTGCCTCCCTTTGAACCATCATACATGTAGCAACGCCAACCCATAAGGCGTCCGAATCATCAAGATCCTAGTCTTCCGGCCTACCCCATCATCCCCATCTGTTGTAATAGTCTTTTCCGTCGAGCTGTACTGGCCTGGGACAATTACAGGCGTAATAGACGACCCTTGTGCCGCTTTCACTTAGATGTAGGCGTGCTTTCGGATATGTGGTACTAGAAGATGCTCGGAAATGTGCTCTCGGATCAGTGGCTTGTCCCGCTGTAGCCTCTCGCTGTTCTTAGGTTCCCTCTCGCACGGCCGTTTCTAACCGGACGGGCTTCATCTGTCTCTGTGTGGGCAAGGGAATCTTTCCAAACGCCTCTTCGAACGACAAGCCTTCGCAAACGGGTTGCGCTGACTCATCGGTTTCCATGGTTAGCGAGTAAGGAAGCGGGCTACTCCTTGGATCGAAGCTTCGATTTCTTGTCCTTCTCCTTTCGAGCAGCCTTCGGAAGGACTGAATGACTTCCGCTGTATATACATCACAAGATTCTTACAGCGTTTTGTCAACGATGTGTGTATCTACAGGGGGATGGGCTTTGATTTTCTTGTACCAAGCTTTCCGAACCTTCTTGAAAGCGCCGAGTACGGAACTCTGCGCTCTCTCCATCGAGTCTGCGTCTTCGACTTCTCCCCACGCAGGTTCCGAACCCTCCCCAGAGGCCGAAACATCACCCACGTTGTCTATCCTCTGGCGACCGCGTGACACAGGGATCGAACGACTTTCGTTGTCAGTGTCGCCAACGATTGTTAGCCTTCGGATTGTTGCCAATAATGGCTGTTGGACTTCTTTTTGCGCATTCGGGGTCTCATCGTCCATCCTTGCAGGTCGTGGATCCCTTTCAGAAGCGGAAGAAAAGCGTGTTGGATGGCTTAATTCAGGTTCCTCGAGCACGGACCTCCACTGCACACTTCTACCATGAACAACGCGCTCTCCCTTGGCCGATGTAGTTTGCGTCCTCCACGATGACTCTTGTATTGCCTGTTCTGAATCAAGGACCTGTATTTCTCGTCGCGCAGAACAGGCAATATTGTCGGGGCTGAAGCTATTGCGAAACAAGTGTGCTGAATCTTCAGACTCTAGATCCATAGTGATAAAATCGTCCTTCATCCTTAGCTTACCCCCCCGTTTCTTAAGCTTTCTTCTGCGATTCCTTGCATTTCTGGTCACGGAGTGATTATTGCATTCAACGGCTTGCGGTACGTCATTCGCTAGCTGCTTTCGCGTCGATTGCTCTGCTGGTGATGGTACCTCATGCTGGCCAGTCTCAGGCCTTGTGTCGTCTTTGATCCTTGGTAGATACAACGATTTCACTGTATGTTTTTCGATACTATGTCGCTCGACATTCAATGATTTCTTACGATATACTATGACCAAGGGAGACTGGATGCCGCTATTGGAGGTTTGGGTAGTGTCCTTCCGAAGATGCCGAAGAAACGGTTGCTCCACCTGCAGTAGCTTTTCGACTTCTCCTTCTTCCCATACATTCTCATCCAATTGCTCGGTCTGCGTTGGCTCAGAGGTCAAGGTTCCATCATTGGCGAGATTGCGGTAATAAGCTCTCCCTGTGTATTCACGATCCTTCTCGCTCTTTGCGATTCTGGACTGTAGCACTTGAACTTCCTCCCGCCGTTGTAAAGGACGAAAACACCCAACCATCGGCTGCTCCATCTCCAAGAATTCATGAGTGTTCTCTTCATTCGAAAGAGACTCAGACTCATAGTCGCACTCGATTAGAGCACTGACAGAGGACTTTGATGGCAACGAGTCTGAGGAATGAGAACCTTGCTGTCTAAAAGCTAGAAGTGATTGACTGGGCTCCTGGGCCCCTACGATCTGCCCTGCCAGACCCTCAACTGGGAGTTCGACTGGGCCCCAGACAGAAGGCTGTAGCCTGTGCTGCCGTTGAGGCCTCTGACCGTGTTCGCTCATTAAACTTTGGAGTACGGGAGATGGCGTCTGCACCATCTGGGACTCTAATTTCTGTTCCTCGAGCGTGGTTTGGGTCCAATCCCATGTGATTGTCGATGGATTGTCTGATTCTTTGGCCAGCTTAGTGGCTTTCGGAAGCCGCACCACAGGCTGTTTGAGCTTTACCTCTGCAAGAGACTCGGTTTCTGCATGAAGTTTGACTGACGCGTTCTGGGCTTTCCCATCTCTGAGAGGGGTCTCAGGGTCTCGAATATTGTCAACAGCTGAGCCCCATACTTCATCGATCTCAGGTAACAGCACTACGGTATCATACGACTGAGCTAACGCTTTCTGGGACATACTGTCCTCAGACGAAGGAGTCTTTCCGCCCAACGGATTAGGCAGCGACTTCTGGCTTTCGTCGTTCCCTAGCAACGGGTCAATTCTGGTCCAACATTGGCCAGTTACCTCACTCTGCGCGTTTGACACGGTAAAGCAAGCCGCTTGGAGGACTGGCCTTGCGGTGTCCGCCTTAGAGCTGTTAAATGCTCCTTGACCACCCCGCTCAGCTTTCCTCTGAGTAATCGCTGCAGGGCTATCTTGATATAACCCCATTATTCTCTGATAGATTTTGAAACTGACACTTTTTTTACGTGAGTCTATGTCAATTGCAGCCAGATCAAGAGCAGTAATTGCGACCTGGTAAGCCAAGAGTTCGACTGCCCGCTCCAGAGAGTCTCGAGCGATGCACCACTGTAGATAGGGTTGCCGAGGAAATGCAATCAATTCGTTCGTGTCTAGCATATCGCTGTTAAGCCCTCCGGCCACGTCGCTCGGGAAGGCCAATGATGCAGAGGGTATCAGTCCTTTTTGTACGCCGTAATCAAACACTTTGCCGTACTCAATTTGATTTTCGCAAGCACGACACAGGGTCAGCATGAGACCAAGCACAATGCGGCTAATCCCCTCAGCTAAACTGCAAAGCTGCTTCCAAACCGCCAGGCCAGCGTCCCAGTCTCTATTTCGAGTGCAATGCTTCAGAATTGATTCCAACAATGGACGTTCTGGCCTGAAGCCGTCGCTGATCATCTGACTATAATAGCGCATTGCCTGCCCAACCAAACCGAGCTCTAGGCTTCCGCTGATCAGGGCGTTGTAAACTGTACCATCTAGTATGCCCATGCGAGCGGTACCGATCACTTTCATAGTAGAACCCCTCTCCAACGGATACCTCCCGTCAGGGGTAAGGTATGAGAAGCGTGGCTGATCATACAGTAGTTCTTCATCCTGAGCTTCGATGGCTGTCTCTTTTCTAGAGTATTCGTAGGTCCTATAACGGTCTACAAGACCGGAAGGAATGCCTTTACTCGGATGTTCCTTGAATAAGCCGCCTTGTAGTCCGTCCATTTCTCTCGTCAGGCGACGAAAATCTGCCTCTTTCTGCGTGACCGTGTAGTAATGTAGCATAGCGGACAACGTTATCGCATTTGGCCGAACAGAGCATTCGCGCATTGACTCGATGACAGCGTGCACATCTGTCATTTGTTGCAGTTGACATAGACCAATGATTAACATGTTATAAAAATGGACATCGGGAGGATTCGGTGCGAACAGCAGGAGGGTACTAATACTGCGCAATAAAGTATCGATACCCGTACCGCTTTCTTTGAAAGATTGAAAAAGCTCGAGGAGTCGGTCATTAATTGAAGCCGCATCGTGATCGATTTGACGGTTGTACGAGGGTACCCTAGGAGACCGCATCCTCAACCACAACAGGGGGTCTCGGGGAGAACTGATTATGAATTTAAGCGCTCGCTCACATATTGAAATCCTGTCCAATATCGTCTGTTCAGTCGTCGAAGTCGAATGTGACTGGCTGGTTTGTTGGTCCGCCTCAACCTGCCTTTGCGAAGAATCCTCCTCGCATGAAAGCAAGAATTGGTATGCCAGCTTCCTTACAGACCACTCCGCTCGCTTGACTTGCTTTAGACCGTAAGGTCGAAGCCGCGAAGGCCGCGACCAAATGGCCGGATTAAAGGTCGCGTCGGAAGTACCGTTGTTCAGGCGAATGATAGCCGGATCACTCAATATTTCGCGAATCTCGTCTATAGACAGTCCTCTTAGTGTACATAACGGAGGGCCGACCAGATCTTGGAAACCGAGCAATTCTCTCTCTTTACTCTTATTGGTGGCTGATTGGAATACCTTGTCCCAAGTATTTTCTATGAGCCAGGTCTTCTCGGTGGGTGGTGTTGCCTCGGAACTCTCACCAAAACCGAGCGACAATGACGCAATCCGACGACGCTGCTGTTCCTCGATAGCTGCCACTTCCTCTTTGGCAGCCTGGATAGCCCTTTCCCACTCTTTCCTCCGGGCATCTTTGCGGTAGGCGTCAGCGACAGCGGCAGAGGTAAGGACTGTAGAGTAGAAGACAGTGAAGATGTTTCGGAACCGAATTCGGCTCTTGAGAGCCGAGGATGTGGTAGTCCGACTTAGAGCTGTCGTGGAGCGGCAGAAGGCGCATTTGCAAATACACGTGCTTTGGGCGGCGCGGGTCCAAAGCGTTTGCATACTGTCACCTTGGGTAGGTTGTTAATGACATGCATTTTGACTGCCCATAAGACCTGAATGAATATGAATGCCGATATCATAAACCTCAATAGGCAGTTCGTTAAGGAAATCGAGACTCGATAGTCCATGAACAAACAGATCAAAATTGCCAAGCCATTCGAAAACGATTATCCGCGCGTTCCGCGCGCATGCATATTGTGTTTCTTGCCATAGCAGCCGCAATATTACGATTCAGACACTTTCGAACCCCAGCAGACATGCTTGCGCTCACCCTGCGCGCAGATCTGACGGGGTACATCAGAGACCTCTTCTTTGTCGGTCGGTGCTGAGACGAGCACTGTCAGGGTCACAGATCTCCAGCCAATCGATACAAACGAAGAGCCGTACTTCTATACCTTCAAGGTCCAATGCACATCATGTCGAGAGACTCATCCGAACTGGGTCAGCATCAGCCGCTTTGTCAGTCAATATACCAAGGCATTCATGGCTTGTTACTCAAGGCTTTCGTTAGGAGAACAATGAGATGTCCGGAAGTCGAGGAGAAGCCAACTTCGTATGGCGTTGCAAGACCTGCAAGGTCTGATTACTATGGCTACAACCATGTCGAATGACATCGTTGACCCGATCTACAGCGGGAAAGCACGGCCAACATCAAGAGCGCCCCAGCTGCTTACATTCAGACTTCTCCACCAAAGCCAATGAAAATTTTCGAAATTGACTGCCGTGGACTGGAATTCACCGACTTCAAGGCTGATGTATACGCTTTTCTCGAGCCGGGGTAAGCTTCGCTGAATTATCTGACAGGGAGAATGGATGGCAAAGGGGTTCGAATCAACAACGAAGTTCTCGGGCGTGGACTTGCAAGAGGGGGAATGGTTTGATTATGACGAGAAGGCGGGAGAAGAAGTAAGTATAAAAGACATCAAGTGGGAGATCACGCGAGCTTGAGGATCGTAGAATTCTTGCGATGCATCCTGGAAGAAGGCGTTAGGGCACAGCGTTTGCTATATATGTAGCTATAGAGGTGTGGAGTAAATGCACTGAACACTCCAATGGCGACGAAACTTTACAAGATCTCCCCGCGAAAATCAGCCGTTCCTCTCCCCGGCTGATCTTAAGGTGAGAGAACACACAGCCAATCGGAATGTTTAATAGACGCGCGTCTGGCCTGCAAAAGACCGGTAGATTCAGTCGGCCCTTCATAGTTTAGAAGGTAGGCATGATGAGGAGTTGGAAGTGCTTGGGGCAAGAGCCACTCTCTTAGAGATGGAGAGATAAAGAGATTGCGTGACTCAACATGTAATGATACGTCAGCGTGATTGACAGTATTGAAGTTGCAAAGTATCTCCTTCTCTTGGTGCAACCATTCTCATCATTTTCCCACCACACTCGTTTCTCCTCTTCTTCCGGAACAGTGACCATCCTCATTCTTTCATTACATCTTACAGCCGCTATTGTTCCCGCTTTGACTGCATTTGAATGCTGGCCATTCACTGCCAATCAGCCCATGCCCAAACACCCTCTAACACCTCACTTCATGATTAAATTGGCGAATACAATTACAGAGTACGCCCTGTACCTTAGGCTTTGGACGACCCCCACTGCTTTACGCAGCTCGGCTTACTACTTGGGCCAGAGCGAGTCCAAGCCAGCTGCGAGCTGTGTACTAGGAGTTACCTGTCACAAATAACATCACTGTGCTGCTCAATAAGCTAGGGTCATCACTTTGACGACAGGTACTAATATCATCCCAGGCTCTCACTATAGCTTCTTTCCGCCACCAATACAAATCTCAAGTTCCCTGAGCCAAAGTGTACTACCTAGCCTTCAATGTTCTTGCATCACCAAGCATTGAAAGGAATCGAAGCAAGTGGCGCGTGTACAACTTGACGCAGGAGACCCTGCTTGGTACCTCGTTGCATTATGCCTACACGAGATGACAAACCGACGCGCCGGCGGCGTATGGGTGGCGATGTCTGTGCGATCTTCGTACATGCAGGGGCAGGTTACCATAGTGTCCAGAATGAAAGGATTCATCTACAGGCATGCGAAGAGTACGTCTCTGGTTCCGAACAGTCCGAACATTCAAATTATTCCGTGGCAAACCAGGGTTGAAGAGATACTGACCGTGCTGCAGCGCCTGCAAATCCGCCATGACCTTTCTGAACAATGGCGGAGACGCCGTGGATGCGGTAGAGATCGCCATCAAGGTTCTAGAAGACAAGGAGATTACCAACGCAGGCTTTGGCAGTAATCTGACAATCCACGGCGAGGTCGAGTGTGATGCCACAATCGTGGATCACTATGGACGAAGTGGAGCGGTTGGAGCGGTTGGCAGTGAGTGTGCACAAGCAGACTGCCATCTAGCCCAAGCTGACATGGGATCAGAGATACGAAATCCAATCCACGTGGCCCGTCTTATACTTGAGCATTCCACTAGACCGCTCTCACTGCGACGTGTCCCGCCAAACCTCCTGGTCGGCGATGGTGCGACAGACTTTGCAGCTGAGAAGGGGGTCCCAGTACTTCCTCCAGACAGCCTTGTATCAGTGTCCGCTCATGATCGTTATCAAAGATGGCGAGCAGATATCGAGAAGACTTATTCGAAAGCGGGCAATCAGAATCTCAAGAGGCTGGAGGTGCTACGAACGACCTCTGACCAAGAATGTGGCCAGGAGGCTGAAAGAAATGCGTTGGAGACGGTCCTGGATCTACCGCAACCCGACGACCCCAACTCGCATCACCTGGCTCCCTTCTGGAATGAAAGTCAGCCATACTCTCCTCGTTCAAGCCCTGCTGCTTCCCCAATTCTCGGGAGACAAATGGACATTGTATCGGAGGCTGGTCTTCGCGACCTACCACGTGATTGCATCCGTACAGCCACCGAGTGGAAGCTTGCAGCTAATGATCTGAAGCTTCAATACCCTTCAGATAAGTTGATTGATCTCACCAGCCCGGCAGGCCGGGAACACATCATGCAACTGCTTCACAACCACAAGGCTTCCATCGACATTCATGGAACCAGATCCGGCGAGCAGGGAAATGATGGCCATGGGCAAAATGATGGCGGCGACAAGGAAGACGATGAGACTCACAGTTTCATCGACGAGGATATATCCTGGACCGAGCCGAAGCTTATGCCTGAACGGAGTCGTCACAATGTCTCCACGGTAAGCATGGATGGTGAGGACTACGTCCTTGGTGCGCCTTTGGTCTCGGTTTTACCACATCCTCCAAACACAAGTGCAAGCAAAACCGAAAGATGGCTCCCTCAACAGGAGTTAGACGCAGAACGTGCGGAGGACGACATCACGGACACCGTCGGCGCTATTGCCATAGACTGCTTTGGTAATATAGCTGCTGGAGCCTCCTCGGGCGGCATCGGCATGAAGCATAGCGGACGTGTTGGTCCAGCTGCCCTAGTCGGGATTGGTACGGCAGTGATACCTATCGAACCAGAGGATCCTGAAAAGACGAGCGTTGCCACTGTGACAAGCGGTACCGGTGAACACATGGCAACCACCATGGCAGCCCACAGCTGTGCCGGTAGAATTTACTACTCGGAGCGGAGAGATAAGCATGGTAGGAATGAGTCAATAGATGACAATGGCGCTATCAAAGCCTTCGTTGAGCGGGACTTCATGGGTATGACTATCCTTCACACTGCTTAAACCTCGATCACAGAGCTAATGTAGGAAGACAGGCCATCCAAGCGTACGACACAGCCATTCTGCCGGTGCCATAGGAATTCTTGGTGTGAAGAAGACAGTCGATGGCGTTTGGTTGTACTTTGCTCACAATACCGATTCGTTTGTGAGTCTTGGATGGAATGTTTGATCTCATTGATACTAACACACGATAGGCTGTAGCCTCGATGTCTTCTTCCGACAGCAAACCAAAGTCGCTAATGTCTCGCAACAAGGGTGACGGTCAAGTCATCACTGGGGGTCGCTCTATCAAGCATCATCGAGTCAATCCCACGCTACACCATTCTACATGGCCAGCAAACCCGGTCGAAGATCCTGACGTTGCACCTGCGGCGAAGCGCGCCAAGAAGCACCGTCTCCCACGAAAAGCTCACCACGTAGCATCAGATGAGCAGGCAAACCAAGAGAAAGTGGATAGGAGAGAGCCATCGACTCCCGACGCTGCGTAGGGACTACTCATTCCATTCGGGTGTTCCAATGGATGCGATTGTTGGGGTTGTACCGCTCCCTAGAGTGAAGACGGCACGGCTGCCTGGAGAGATTCCGGCTCTTTTGAAAAGACCCGCCGCCATAGGCTTAGACTTTCTGGAACAGCATTTGCATAGATGCTTGCAGGCAGAAAAGCCCATCAATTGACCTTATTAACCATTCCGCATGCAAGCCACGAATCCAGGACTCCTCCACCATTTGACGTCTATTTGTCTCTTTTCTTTTTCTTTTTCTTAGGCACCACAGCCGGTTTCTTCCCATAGTCACCCAACGTTAACTGTGTTCCACAGGTTAAGCAGATTGCTCCCTCTGGCGGCGAGCAGAATACTGTCGCGCACGTCAGCAACTTACTCTTAGAAACAAACCTTTCTGATGTCACTTACTGCTCAAACAGATACTGCACACAAACCCCACGTCCACAACTTTCCGGTGACAGAAGCATGCGGCCCTGAAGTCGACGCCAACTTGCGTCAGACTGACCAAGGAGTGCCGACTCGTCGCATCGGGTAAGAAAGCCATCATCAGGTACTGGAGCAATCCCTCTGGATGATCCAACTTCATGTATAGTCCCTTGGTCGCATCCGATGCTTGTTGCAGGAACACCGTGTCCCCCGCGATCTTCGCGATGTCGATTGGGATACTGAGGCGTTGACAGGCGAAGATGGTGTTCATGATGGGTATGTACTGGTGTGCCAAGTCGCCAGACACGGAAAGGATCAGGATGCGGGATGTGAGGGAAGGCGCTTGGGCGATAGCGCTGGGATCAACGTTTGCGTTGCTGGTTGCGGGGGAGAGAAGGGTGCTGGTTTTGTTGATGTAGGTCAAGGCAAGACTGAGGGCGCCGGCTATCGAGGTTGTGGGCGAGAGGTCCTCGGGCGTTGTACTGGATATGAGGGAATCCAGGGATTGTAGAAGGGTGTCGCGGATGAGGCGGAAAGGACGGTAGGTGTTTGCGTCGATGTCGGTGGAAGCGCCGTTGCTGGTTGTCGGCTCAGCCAGCTCGATGTCATCTGAGGAGCCATTGTGGTTTGGCGCAGTGCCGTTGGCTCCAGTGGAAGATGCCGAAGGAGGGACTGGGTAAAGGAAGGCGGCTTTCTGGGTATGGCTTGCGATTACTGCGACCTTGTTCGCATGATTGAAGGATAAGTGGGCATTTATAAAGACCAGAAGATTGGCGATCGTGGTCGAGAGGGCAAGGGTGGGAGACAGGAGAGCCCAGGCATAGGGGTTGGTATCGAGGATGATGGTCAAGAGGGAAACAGGTGGTTCTGTTTTTAACAGTCAGTCTTTCGTAGTCCCATGTTGAGCACGTGCCATAGGTAGTGTGAATACCATCGTTGGCTTTGTTGTAGTGATCTGAGCCGTCAACCGCGTTCATATTTTCTTGTATCTACTCTCTTTCGCAACTATGCATCATCAACATATACAGATGTAGACACTGCCAGTGAGTCCAAGCAGTACATCAGTCACCAATTCCTTTTACGAGACAAGTTGCTTATTATGGTTTTGCTACCCAGCCAGGCAGGCTGATTCCAACAGTTCATTTTTCGAGCGCCTCGGACTTAGGAGATAGAAGCGCCAAGCTTTGCTCATACGCGCACGTGCCAAGCATGCCTCGTAAGAAAGCCAAAGAGGAGGATATTCCTGTCTATGGCCCTTTCACAATGGGACCTGATGGCCGTACGTGTAGAATTCTCATACAGTCGGTATCCCTAGGCGTTACGCTACTTGTAGAATACAGATGTGGGGGAGGCCTAGCACGCTTTGGCTCGACTATATCTGGCAATGTCGTTGACGAGGCTTTGCATGAAAACCAGGCTGCGGGTAGAGACAGCTGTCCCTGATGAAATCGATCACTCAGGGGATGAGTGCGTTCTTAAAAGTTCTGCTTCTTTCTGCATTTGAACATCTGTCTCTCACCTGACACTTCACTATCTCTAATCCTTGGTTTATTTCACTGCGCTGGTTTCTCCGCACCAAACTAGCTATCGAAACCAACAGAACTAATCCATCATGCCATCAGAACAAGTAGCGCAGTACAAACTTGTGTACCTGGCTAAGTCCGATGGGAAGGAGGAGATTGTCACAAAAAAGAAGAAGAAGGAACAAAATGCGCCAACTGCGTCCCAAATGGACCAGACAGCAGACCCGAAGGGGGTGACTGACTTTTACCGACTCGTCCAGATCGGCGACGAGAAGGAGGTTGAATGGCGTCGTAAGCTAGGTGGGATGCTGAAGAGGGAACTTGGCGGACCAGAGCACGCCAGTAAGACTTATGAGTCGACTTCGATGGTATCACAGAACCGACAATTTGCAGAGCAGAATTGGATCATCGCAACCTTTCCGGAAAATTACCGTCTCTACGAACACGTGCGGTATACAGTATCCAGCGAGACTGGCGAAACGGTCAAATCTAAAACCAACCATGCCAAGGGCCCTAACGATCGCCAGGATGCATATCTTTACGGCCATCCTGGTGGACGCAAGAAGCGTTACCGGAGCCCTGCAGATTTCTTTCATCATCTCTTGTGGCTTATCGAGGATGACAACAGCGATCCGGATAATTGCAGCTGCAAGATCTGTGCACCAGACGACATCCAGTGCCCTGATCTGTTCCCTGAACTGTTGAAGGAGGCAAACAAAGAGCCTGCCAAAGAGGCGGTCACTGCCGTCAGCCCAATTAAGGCGGAGGGCTCCCGTATGGTGCCAATGGTAGTTATCCCCAAACAGACGGCCTCTCAACCTAAGCAGGCCAGACCAATAGCTCAGGGTGGCAAACCTGCGGTGTCGCCAGCTGGCGCGGCCCCAGCTCGAAGCAGCTCATCCATGATGGTGCCTACACCTCTCGAAAAGACCAAATCCTTCGAGCAAGATCTGGACACGCAGTATGGCAAGTTCGTCTTTCGCCCAGGAGAGATTGTATGGTTTCACAAAGGTGGTGCTTGGGGTCTCTCAGTCATCACCAACCGCACAATGCTCAAGGATAGCCAAAGCCGCGAGCGTCCCCACTACCTTGTGCAACCCCTGTCTCATCCATTCGAGCATCAGCCTCCTCAGATCAAGGCAGAAAATGACTTACGCCCCTGGCTTGCCTGGAGCGCCCCACCTGCTTACCACCCTGGCCTCCACCAGCCGGGTATGAACTTCAGCAACATCGACTGGAAAGGCGTCATCGAAGGCCGCTTCGGCAACGGAGACGCCGAAGTAGACGGAAGCATCTTCGCCGCCAAAGCCATCGACGAAAGCCTCATCCTGCTCCAATGCCTCAGCAACAGCAACGCCCTCGTCACAACCGGCGAGCGCCTCTACAACGGCATCTACTACGGCGGCGAGAAATTCTGGGTCAGCGAGCCCGTCCGCCTGCGCACATCCAATGGCCAGGACATCATGGTCGTGCACCGCATCGTCGAGCGCCTGAAGCCCAACAGCACCAGCACCGCTTCCGCAACCATCCACCTCGTCGGCGACCTCTACCGCTTCACCATCATGCCCTACAACCCCACCAACACCCCACCCTCCCCCGAGCAGCTCCCCCTCCGCATGCGCAAAGAAGTCGACTTCCACAACCGCATCATCCAGCCGCTGAAGCAACAAACCGCGGCGTGGAAACTCACGCAATGCCAAGTCCGCATCCCCATCACCGACGTCAAGGGCCGCTGGTACGAAGCCTCCACCCTCCTGCCCATCCTCCAGACCCCGCAGGAATTCCAATACAACATCCGCAACGGGGACGTCAAAGACACGGGCGCGCTCATGAACGGCCGTGGGGACGCCAACCACCTGCCAACCGGCCAGGCGGGGAAGCGCTTCCTGACGAGAGAAGAGGCGTTCGGCGAGGCGGTGCCGAAGGGCACGAAGGTCAATAAGGGCATGGATGGGCCGGAGGCGGAACGCGGCTTCCCGGTCGAGAATGAGGGCATGGAGGAGGTGAAGCAGGCGGCGCAACCGCAACCGCCCGTGGATGAGATGGCGCAGTTTATGAATTTGGAGGGCATGGGCGAGAGTATGACGGAGGGGGGTTACGGCGCGCAGGTTTGGGGTGAGGGTCAACAGTGAGTATGAGAAGTCCTCGCGGCTTTGCTCGATATAGGGGAGATGGGGTATAGGCTGCTACCCTATAACCCGATCTCGAGGATTCACACAGCAGCATATGGGTGGAGCTGATAGCATGTTTGACAGCCACGGAACAACACCACACAATCGGCTTGTAGCGTCAAGAATAAAATTCCGATCTACTCTTCTCCGCGTACCCGATATTTCCTCTCTGGTGCTAATCTGTGATGATTGTTTCCCTCCCCAAGCAACCCCTTTCCTCCCATCATGGCCTACTATCCCAGCCAGCGCAACCACATCGCATGTGAAGCCGCTCTACAGTGATTCACATACAAAGTGCTGCACCCATCCTTAAGAAATCTGCAAACACGATCCGATGATTCATGGCCAAGATAGCAGAGCGTCAAAGCATTCGACGCTCCTATTCTTCACGTAATCCCCTAAAACCCTGATAGTAGAAATGTACCCCGCCCCCACTATATGCCATGGGATATCGCTTTCGAAATTCATACCGATTTCCCCCAAATCATCCCATCTCGGGTAAACAAAGCCAAAACAAATGCCTCCAGTCGGAATCGAACCGACGATCTTCGCATACCGATCAGATTCTACGAGTGCGACGCCTTACCACCTACCCGAACATGAGTCAGCATTCCAGATGGCATATCAATGTTCAGGAATTACGTACTGAGCTATGGAGGCTGGACCCTGAGATGGCTTATTGGGATATATAATCATAACCTGTCACAAAAAGACTTTCATCTGCTACTTTTTGGGACGAAAGCGAGAAAATAGCATATGCAGTAGCCATATACGTGTACTCCTATAGACTGATGTTTTATATAGCGTCACCAGGGCGTTACGCATACAAGTCTCATCGTGCTGAAATTAGGCTAGCTACACACCCTTATCGCCACCGCATCTATGCAAAATAGGCAGAGCAGGGCCGTCCCAAGTGTATATGCCTCCGTGCTTGGAATCCCAAAGCCGCGAGAGATATAGAGACCAAGAAGCCTCAACCCAACGCCTCGTACCATTTCATGCATACCAAGCTACCGATCCCCCAGGAGCCGACCGCCCCTATATCAACGCCTCGCTTTTATGTGTACCCCACGCGTGTATACTCGTACATATAGCGTATCCAGCTAGCAGCAGATCCGAAAGCCAGCCCTGTGTGCCCCTCCGTTCCTAAAAACATCTCAATATTGATTGTACTCTGAGCTTTGCGGCGGCACCCAGTAATTCTGATACGGATGCTTCGGCGCCGAGAAATCCGCCTTGCTCAACAGCGGGTTCACTATCCCTTGCGGCGGGCCCTTCGCCATCATTGTTGGCGGCGCCGGGGGTAACGAGCTGCCGCTTGCATTGCTCTGCGGCTGGAAGCCGAACCCCGGCATTTGCATCAAACCCGCCTGCATTTGTTGGTTCTGCTGCTGCTGTTGGAAAGCTTCTTCTTCGTTATGCCATCCCCACTTCTCTTTCAATTCTTTATGCAGGAAGGCGACTCGCCAACCGGTCTCTTTCCGGATCTTGTCGAAGATAGTCAGGACCTCATCCTGTTCGCGGCGAGAGACGAGGCCTTCAGCTGCAATAGCGAGGGAGCGGATGGCGACGGAAGCGACGCCACGGTCTTTCACGTGGGCGACGATACCGCAAAGATCGTGGGAGTGGGAGGTTTGCAATTCGTGCATTTCGGGGGAGGAGATCGGGAGGATGGGGTTGATGCGGGTGAGGAGGCACATGGCGGTGTGGTAGAAGAGGCGGGCGACAATCGTAGTGCGCTTGATCAACCTGAGGGAGTCAATACGAATTCTTGGACAAGTAATAATGGGGTAAGTACCAGACTTCGGGAAAGGCCGATTTGGTGCTTGTCTGGTAGGGGAAAAGGTAGCCCATAGGGTGCATGGTCCTCGGCACGCTGTTGTTCCATGAATCGCACCAATCCTTCAGCCGGTTCCACTCGTTGTATCGTTTCTGAAGTCGGTTCTGCTCGGCTTCGTGGGTTGACTCGGCGTACCGAGGGATGGAGGACCGGAAGTTCGCTACCTTGGCCACAATGTATACCATTCGATATGTCCAGATTTCCTCCTGTCCTTGAGCTGCGTCCCGTGAGAAGTCCATATCCACACCCCAGTGGTCTGGATCCCATGCTACCTGCCAGTTGAAGTGTAGACAGCTCAACAACTCCATACCCACGTTCAACCAGAAACATGCAGCACCGATCCCAACTGATTTTGCGTTCCACCCGCACTCTTTAATCAACGCACGAGCTCCAGCGATGTGATTCATTCGTTGCAGCGCCCTTTCAGACATGATCTCGTAAACGTTCAATATCACTGCAGTGGTAGCGCATATGACCGTATTCCTATTAGGATTTTGCAGCGATTTCAGTAAGATGCTTGTTGCCGTATCGTAGTAATTCAATGCCTTATCTTCAGTGTAGGCGGGATTGACAAGCGTAAGATGTCGGGCTCCGCACGCAAGGAAAGCGTTGAGCAGCATAGGCTCTCCCAAAGAATCGAAAGGTAGAAGTCGAGAGAACTATGGAGGTTAGCTGCTTTCTATCATTTCAATAATCGGAAAGCCATACATGCTTGTAAGGGTCCATACTATCCATCCACAATCCAACCTCCTCCACAAAGACTTGCATAAACAACAATTCTTCAGGCGAATTAAGACATTGCCTCGTCTCATGCGGAGGGGTTAGAGTCTGATCAGGCTGGCCGTAGGAAGGTTGAGGAGGCGCTGGGATCGTAGAACTGGAGAAAGTTGAGTCCGAGTGCGTTGAAGAATGACGATGCGTATCTCGCACCTGGTCTGAGAATTGTTGTGACGTCCCCGAATATGCCTCCACTCCGCCAGGCGGTAGTGATTGTATCGAAGGTAATTGTTGGTGCGAAAGCGTGGGCGTACCTATCGCCCCCGAGAACTCGAACGGTGCCTCTGCGTTTGGTTCTGGTGCTTCACCCTGCTCGATTGGTATATGTGCGTATCGGCCCAAGCCACCTCTGTATTCTGATGCAATTTCTCGTGATTCATCCTGGAAGCATATGTCCCACTCATGGGTTGGAGGAGTAATTGGAGGGCTTTTGACTTGTGTATCGATGAAATTCAGCCGGACGCCGCGCTTACACGGTCTGCTCGACTTGCGGCAATTCTGACAGTCGGGTGTACCTTCATCACACTTCAGGTGTCGTTCTCTGCAGGTCAAACAACCGGTCCGGACCCTCTTGGGCCTCGATTGAGCGGCCTCAGCAGGTGGGGGTGCGCCAGAGGCCGATGGTGCCGCCATTGTTGCTTGGTCCATGCCGCTGCCTTGAAATCCGCTTACAGTGGGTTGCTCGACCTTTATCCTTTGCACGGGTCTTATCGCTGCATCTCGGCGACCGGCAGTCGTAGCAAATTCGGTCGTCCCGCCTCCGCCGACAGAGCTCGGGAGGATGTCAGGCGACGGATAAGAATACTGATCGTGCGATTGGGTGTCGAGGTAGGTAAGATCGAAGTTGGGTTGAGAGAAATAAGGAGTATTGAAAGGAGCCAGAATGGCAAGGTCCTGCGACTGTCCCGGCGCTGCGGTCTCCTTGGTCGCTTCTGCTCCAAATTGATCTACTCCCAGTTGCTGATTTGAATGTTCACAGAGGATGATTCGCTTTGCAATGAGCGAGGCGTGAGGCTGGATGTCAGGGACGCGGGATAGCCTTGTGGAAGTAGGCTGGTGAACCGAGCGCTCAACTGCCAGAAAGCGGGCCGCAAGTGGTGGAATGGATGGTAAAGGGAACTCGAGACGTAAAGAAAGAGCGGGTATAGGAGGGTTGAGAAGAGAGAAGGTTTGGATAGGCGGGAGAGGATTGGCAGCTGAGGTGTGCGAGAGCGAGGACCCTCTTTCAGAAGGAAGCTGCGCGTTCTGTGGAAGGGGCTATTTGTGGCGTCATCGAGGGAATATCGACCCAATGGAGTTGAGTCGGCGAGGATTCACTTGCCCAGGAGCATTTATTGGGAAGGGCTGGTTGATGATGGATTGGCTGCTCCAGATCGAGTGAAGTGGTCAAGAGATGCATCAGTGCAGCTCTGTCATCGCTTGGGTTCCCTAGCGCGAATCGTTCACGAAGGAGGGCTAGGTAGCAGTAATAGATGACCAATACTTCATACAGAGTGCTTCTGTACCACGAAGGACAGTATTCCAGCGACATTGTACCTGATCTATGGACTTCCAAAACACCCGCCATGGGCTCGTTCTGCCCTCTGCAAACACCGACCCATTTGGCTTTCCCCACAAGATGTTAATCTACAGTATTTGATTGCATCGACGATCGAGCGAGGGAGACGATGCCAGAGGCGTCCAAATGCCCCAGGCTCGGGTTCTAGACCGTCCCTCTGGCCCCGTCGTCGCTGATTGGGCAGGCAAGCTGCAGCAAAAGTCACCTTTCCGCTGTCGGCACTTTAGGACTACAGATCGATACCAAGGTACTTGGTACCTCCGTCCAGCCAGGCCATACACTGCTTCGCTCTGATCTGGACAACCCGCTGCCATCGGACCAGCTCACTTCATGCTGCATTAAGCGCACGTTTCTGTCTGTTCTTCACCGGGCTCTGGTCGCGGGAACCAAATGACTACCGGCATTGGGAAAGCTGGACGCTTGACGGAATCAGGCATGGCCGGAGACATTGACGACTTCGAGTCCTGTCGCTTTATCACTCCTCCAGACACCGATTGAGGTACGCACACGACTCCCAAAGCCTTCGGGACTCGTGAAGGAGCGACGCCAGTCTGTCTACTCTAGACGCCTCTTTGCGATGCTAGGCGACTTGTCCATCGCGCCATCACTGGTTTAGGATGATAGCCGAGGCATCCTGATTGCTGTGCGCCAACCGAGTCTCAACGGTTTGTCGTATATTGTCAGCACGCTCGGCACTGTGAGTTGATCTTTGGATCTCCTACAGTTGACTGCCCTCGGCTGTTGGATTGAGACACTTAAAGAGAAAACAACTCACCCCGTCGCTTTTCCTGTGCTGCTCGTTGCACGGCTGTCAGCACGTGCTTGGCTTCTCTCATCCTCTTTTCTCTTTCTGTTTGCATAAGGCAGGCTATTCAGCTCTGCCATGTCTTCTCAACTTTTGCCGCCAGCTCAGCCTGCCTTTGTTTTGCGTGGTCACTCAGCCCAGATACACGCATTGCACTTCACTCCAGGCAATGCCCGCCTCCTGACTGGTGACGCTGACGGCTGGGCCGTCTCATGGAACCTCGCATACAAGAGACCAGTGGCAGTATGGAGAGCCCATGACAGTGCCATTCTAGGAGTGGGCTCGTGGGGTCGGGATCGGATCATCACGTATGTCTAGCTGCGTGGATGGCTTACGGCCATGGCTAATATACTGGTACACATCAGGCATGGGAGAGACAACAAGCTCATCGTGTGGCACCTTGGCCCTTCAGATGAGAGCGATCTAAACACGATACTGCCAATTGATGCTCCAACATCGCCCAGAGCACCATGGATTCTACACCTACTGACCGTCAACACATTGAATTTCTGCTCATTTGCATTGTGTGTCGACGGCATGCAGCAGGCTCACCGATCGCAAACGGCCATTCGAAATGACGAAGCACCAATGCCGGTACTCGTAGCTGTGCCGAACACAGTTGACTCAAATGGCGTACGCATGCTACCCTCGCGACGATGGCCTATGACTGACTATGTTCCAGATCGACATCTTCCAATTGCCGTCCGAGACTCGCGCTGCAGTCATAACGGCGGACAGGAATCTCACAACAGGTAGGCAGCCACTGTCTTCTGCACCTCAGACTCGGTCGTTGAAGGCTTTCTATGACGTGGATTGACAAATGTTATCAAGAAACTGACAGCTTAGCAGGTATGGTGATGGCTCTTGGTATTGTCACCAAGACCTCCCAAATCCAGGTAGCGGCTGGCTACGAGAGCGGACATACGATGGTCTTCATCCAAAACGACCCCGGCGCTGCGTTTCAGCGGCTCTACTGTCATCGCACACACTCTCAACCAGTCCTCTCCCTGTCAATCAGTCCAGAACAAGATCACTACTTCACATCCTCAGCTGACGCCATCCTGGCCAAGCATCCACTTCCCGCTGCCAAGAGCATCTGGAAGACCGAGCTCAAACCATTCAAGATTGTTCAAACAAAGCACTCTGGCCAGCAATGTTTGCAAGTACGCTCGGACGGCCGCATCATTGCCACGGCTGGCTGGGATGCAAGGGTAAGGGTCTACTCCGCAAAGACGGTCAAGGAGCTAGCAGTCCTGAAATGGCACAAAGGAGGCTGCTACGCTACCGCCTTTGCTGCTATCGGCGACGAAAACAACGACGGTGACGCCGCATCGCTATCAGAAAACCAGGACCCATCCAATGCTGAAGATCTCATACAGCACAGCTCAACCGTCATCACCGTTCAGCAACGACGCGACGCAAAGGCTCGATCGACTCATTGGCTTGCGGCTGGCTCGAAAGATGGAAAGGTCTCGCTGTGGGATATATACTGATGAGAGCCATAACATGACAAAGTCCTACTCTCTCGTTGATAGAACACTCCCGCGATGAAGCCCAGGTAGCGTTAGCTAGATCATTCGAAGAAACGACTGAACGGCCCATCACACGTGTCTTTCGGCAGCGCTTAGTGGAAATCCGCAGAGCGATAGAATAGTCCCTACTTCTGCCGCTGGATAACCCGGATATCTCTTCAACGGCGACCTGAGCGCCTAGTAACAAAAATTCTCGCAACCAGCCACCACTATGGTGAAGGGAGTCCCCTTTCACGTTAGTGATTAGCTCTCAATCGGTGTGATTTCGTTTCTTAGCTCTGCCTCGAGAGATTGGGATTGAGATTGCAACGATGAGAGGTGATTGATCCGGTACGGAGTGGGATGGTTCATCGACACGAGGCCCCTAGTAATTGTCACTACGTCGGAATACTCCACTCTTAATAATTCCAGTAACATTAACACATTCCACATCATTCGCTTAATATTCCCTACACCGATACTTATTCTTGTACAACCGCGTACAACAAATCGCTTCTCCTTCGCATCCAATTGGTCAGCTCCCGCCGCTTTGCTCAGGCGCTAATCACTCTCGGCTCACTTCTGCTCGCGCTTGCTAGCGGCCCCTTAAGCGCCTTGGCAGCTTCTCAATGAAATCCATCATCCTCACATTCGCAGCACGAATTTTCTTACCCTCCTCTCTATTGACCATTACGACAATCTCGAGAAGACGTCATGGCAGCTGTTGAATATCCTCACGACGGCTCTGCAAGCACTCTAAAGGCTTGGGTACGCGAAGTACTTGCTGAGAGTACGCCTGGCATCACCGAGCAAGCCCTTGATGACCAGTTACGCAATTTCAAATTTCAGCCTCAATTCCTCATAGTCTTGAGCTTCAAGAAGATGACAGAGCTTGTCGGAAAGGATTTGGCCGCCAAAATCATGCTCCATCTTCCTATGACCGAAGGCAATCAAGCAGATCGCGAGCGTGCGGCAGAATACATCGTAAGCAGCCGCTATCATTCCACCCACCCATTCTTCAGCTGACCTGGTACTAGAATGGATACGAAAGCGAACCCGCAGACCCTGTAAGTACCCACTTTTTCTTTGGAACCCTCCTAATTTTCTTTGCGTTTCCCAGTCCAAGCGTTCTCGGAGAGAGAAAGCTGCTAGGAAATTCTTCAAATGGCTCTTTACCTGCTTCAACGGTATTAATGTGATGCATGAGAAAGGTGTCGGAAAGTTCGCAGATCTCTGCACCGACAACAAGTCTGGGAATCTCACGATCCGTATCGTTCTCACTTCCATCTTTATACTCGGGACAGTGTACTTATCGGGGTGGAAAGAGATTGTTAGAGTGGGGAAGTCTTGGTGGAAGTGGCTGAAGATTCAGTGGGTAAAACCATGGTTTCAGCAGAACCGTACCATACCCCGTGGCGATGAGTCTGGAAAGGGTCATACGCATGGTGCATGAGAGGGCTGTGGTGCGGGTGAACAATGGGGCTCGTCACATCCGTTGCGCTACAATCCATTGTTCAAGCCGAATCTATTGTCTCACCAGATGGAAGAGAGGAGTGTAATGGAGTGATATTGTTACTAGTTGTTTTCGACGTCTTCCAAGTCACAGAATCGACCGTGACGGCCTCAATTTATGGTATTGAGAGAATGTACACGGTAGGCGTCCACTGATCTTGGGAATATTCGATCGTCTTCCTGCGCTTCCGTCCACATTGCCGGCTATTTGGGGACCAGCTCGCATCAATCTTTCAGTTTAATGCGTTCGTCGGAGCAGCGTCTGCAATATAGATAGATGAAGCTTAATCAGTGACGACTATTCGCGGCGATCCCAAGACATGAGAGGAACAAGGACGTCACAACTCGTCCATCGCACAGCCTGGTAGACATCTTGTCATTATTGGTCTCGACGAACTGAGCTTCGCAGGTCCTCATGTTGACATCGTTTTCTACGCCCTCAAGAACGAGGACCAGTAACTGGATCCTAGAGCATCGGCGAAGGGAATTTGCTCCTTGTGTCTGGCTTTTCGGACCATTCCGTTTCAACACCCGAATTCTCTCTTTCGTGAAATTTTCCTCAGGATTTCTTGCACAGCCTGTCAGTGCCCGTTTCCCATACAGGCACTCGCGTGTTCACGGCCAAATTGATGGGTAGTCGAACTGATTTGGTTGTTTCTACCGTTCAACGGCCAGAAGCCCAGTCCTTTCATCGATTTGCTCGCTATCATGGCCAACACCGTTCGCATGTCCATTGGTCCGCGTCGCACCATCATCGCTCTTCCATCCTCTCCTCTCCTGGACCTCGAATCCAATCGCCATCACTAATAGAACGCCTTGGAGACATCCGGTAGCCGCATATATACCCCATGTACTCCAGCCTGCCCAGCCCAGCCGCGCTGCCAAGCTCGCAACCCAGACAAAGCTTCCGGGAGTCTGTATACACATCATCGGAATGCTTAGGCTCCCTACTTTCTGCAAGCGCCATGTTGTGTAAATCTGCGGCAGATACTGAATCGCAGCGAGAATAGTTGCAAGGATGCCTAGGATTGCAGCGAGGGTGGATAGATGTGCAGGAGCAAAGTAGAGTACCACGACCGCCACAAGTATGGTCAGAAAGAGATGTAGGAGGCATACAAGGGTGATGGAGAGGGCGAGGCGGTGGGTAGGCGCGGTAGAAGAAAGAGGGTGGTGTGGAGTCGCACGTGGGAAGAAAGTCAGAAAGAGGAGGAGACTGTGTATTGTCAACATTTCCACACCAATACAACGAAAACGGGGGGTTTTACACATACATGAACCAGAAGCACGCCCATTGCACCCCTACCTGCGCGACACCCAGCAAGCCCGCGAAACACTCAAAGCCGCTGATCTGTCTGCAACATGCTAAATCTGCTCGGCTAGCGGGTAATATGAGTATGTTCGCAAAACCGCATGTACCAGACGTGGTGCCTAGGAGAACGAAGTACGGGGAGATGCCTTCAGAGGACCGCCGGGCGATGATTCGGTAGTGCTGCGGGAGATACGACACAAGGATGCCTAGAAGGATGAAACTGAAGGAGACTCTGTCAGCACAGCTTTCGGACTTGTCAATGAATGCCGAACTCGTCGACGCGTCTTACATTGAGGTACCGAAGTTGAGATAGCCGGGCGTGGATAGCTCGTCACAGTGGTTGGGGACCTTCTCCATAGCAACAGAACACTTTGTTATTAAAGGCTTGAGATTTTTGGGTAGAAACTCCCCTCTGTTGCTTTGAAGTTCTAAATCATCAAGTATCCAGTGGAATTATTATCGTGCTGGAGACGCTCTAGTGAGACAGCTGGGAAGAACGCATGACGAACAGGGTCAAGCCTTGGCCTTTGGGCCGAGACTAGGTGGGGGACCCCACTATTTTTTCAATCTAAGGGACGAAGTACTCTCGGTACCATACAAGCACAAAAGAGTCGATGTTGCTCAGGCGCCATGGCGAGTCTTGTCCAGGAACAACAGTCTTTCGCAGAGCGACAGGGCTTTCTGGTCCTCTCAGTTTGGCACAGCTACCGAGCTCCTATATTACTTTTGGTCATAACCTTTCTTTTGGGATCTCGATTCGCTCTACACCGAAGGACACAAAGGCGTAAAGCTGCTCTCACGGCAGCGTCCCCAGGTTTTCCAGCTGTTAAGGAGGAGAAGGGTAGATGTTCTACCGACGAGAAACAGAAGAGGAACGCGCGTGAGAGACCTCCAGTCGCTGGTCTTCAGGATGACAGCCTACTTGTTGGGCCAGAAAGAAGGGCTGCGCAGAGGATGGGTGGGAACTTTCCAAAACCGAAGCGAGTAGCAGGTTCGAGAGAACCGAAATATCTCAAGCCAGGAATTTCTACCAACAGACCCATACAGCCATTGGTGTTCTTCTCATCCTTGACTGGAAGCACCGAGAACAGCGCACTTAAATTTGTGGGAGAAGTCCGAGCTTCCCTAGAAAAGCAAACCTCCGGCGTGCTTGCTCCTAAGATACACGATCTTTCATACATCGACTTCGATGACTATTTCACCGCTCCTCCCAAACAGGCGTCTCCCGATCTCCAATATTTTTACCTTATGCTTGTCCCGACCTATAACGTCGACTCCGTCCTCAATACATTCCTCGACCATCTGCGTGAAACGCATCATGACTTCCGCATAGACACTGCGCCATTATCAAGCCTTGCTGGCTACTCTGTATTTGGCTTTGGAGACAGAGATGGCTGGAAGACCGAATATGAGGGGTTCTGTTCGCAGGCGGTGGAAGTCGACAAGTGGTTGGCGAAGTTGACAGGAAGAAGGAGAGCGTTTCCGCTGGGTGTGGGTGACGTTAAGTCAGACGCCCAAGAACGGCTTACTGAATGGAGGCACGGCACAACAAAAGTCCTACTGGATATTTCGAAATACGGAGATCTCGGTGAAGGCGTCCCAGGGAGCGGTAACGCTGTCGAGAGTGATGAAGAGAATGAGGAAACAACCTTAGAGGCCCAGACAACCACCGGTAGGTTATCGGTCAGGAGCAAGACCAGGGATGTTTTAAGTGTAGGCGATGTGGAAGACTTAGGAAGACAGGCTCGCAACCAAGGAGGCGAATTGCAAGAAACTGGCTCCCGCAAGATTCTTCCAATCGACTTCACAATTGTTGGTAAGGCATCGCCTGTAACGACTGATCGGAAGGAAATGGTTCCAGTAAGCTCGCCGACCCACGCTGCGTTGACGAAACAGGGGTATGCGATTATCGGTAGTCATTCTGGAATCAAGATTTGTCGCTGGACCAAATCTGCGCTTCGAGGACGTGGCTCCTGCTACAAATACAGCTTTTACGGCATTAAAAGCCATCTATGCATGGAGACAACTCCCTCCTTATCATGCTCGAATAAATGCGTCTTCTGCTGGCGGCACGGTACGAATCCAGTTGGAACCACGTGGCGCTGGAAAGTTGACCCACCTGAGCTGATATTCTTGGGGGCGAAAGAAGCTCACCTGAAGAAAATCAAGATGCTAAGAGGTGTACCTGGAGTACGAGCTGAACGGTTTCAGGAAGCCATGACAATCAGACACTGCGCGCTGAGTCTAGTAGGAGAACCCATCTTCTACCCGCACATCAATGAATTCTTGACATTGTTGCACAGGGACAGGATCAGCAGCTTCCTCGTCTGCAACGCGCAGCATCCTGAGCAGCTGCAGGCTCTGAAAGCTGTGACACAGCTTTATGTCAGCATTGACGCCAGCAACCGAGAGAGCCTGCGAAAGGTCGATCGACCGCTGCACAGAGATTTCTGGGAGCGGTTCCTCAGATGCCTTGACATCATCAGAGAGAAGCGGTTTCGCATGAGGACCGTTTATCGGTTGACCTTGGTCAAAGGCTTCAACATCGAAGACGAAGCCGAGGGCTATGCTGACTTAGTGGCGCGAGGGCTGCCGTGCTTTGTCGAAGTCAAAGGTGTCACTTATTGCGGCACTTCTTCGTCGGCAGGTGCTGGCCTGACCATGCAGAATGTCCCGTTCTACAATGAAGTAATCGCTTTTGTTGAGACACTCAATGCAGCGCTGGCGCGCAGAGGCTTGGATTACGGGATTGCTGCAGAGCATGCGCACAGCTGCTGCATCCTGCTTGCATCGAACCGGTTCCTCGTCAACGGTAAGTGGCACACAATCATTGATTATGAGAAATTCTTTGAGTGCCTGGACTCTGGGAAGGATTTTGCGCCCGAGGACTATGTCGGTAGTCCAACACCGGAGTGGGCGAATTGGGGTAACGGAGGATTCGACCCTGCAGATGAAAGGGTCTACAGGAAGGGGAAATCTAAGATCAATGAATGTACGAAAGAGGCCAGTGAAGTAGCATCTTAGACGTCTAGGATAGCCAGTGTTTGTACCTTATTGAATGCACATTGTATTCATGTCCGCGCGAAAAGCCTCAGTCATACAAGTACTGATGCTGAGCCCCAGCTATCACTTCTAGAATGTCTTAGGTTCTTCTGTCAGGCGTCCAAACCTTCGTCGATGATGTACCTGCAGTCTTGAAATGGATGTAGTTCGGAGTAGAGATTTCTCTGGGGCTGACATGGAATGCCAAACTGGGGAGGTGAAGCGAGACCTGAGTCAGGGGCAGGAGTGAGCCAAACATCACCCCATCCAGTAGACGTTTCGGAACACCTGCTGGCAAAACAGTGGGCCAACCAGCTGGCTACCATTCGTCCCGAATGAAGAGCGACCTGGCGAGCGAAGCTGCACCACTCACCAGTCGTGTCATGGCACGAGTTCGTACCTCTCGGGCCAGGTGAGATCTGGACGCTGGATGACGAACAGTTGTGACCTTTAATTTCCTTTTCAAGCGTGCGAATCTCACAACATCTGTGCCGTACAACACCGACCGAAGAAGCCTGCAGCTAAGAGCTCTAGCAGCGGTATGGCGCTGGGCGCATGCCAGGGGTCGACTCCTGAGTCTTGACGGCTGGCTTCTTCGCAATATTCAAAACGCAACGGTTTCCCGCTTTTCTCTGCCTTACTTCGTCCTACACGATTGCTATTACCCTTTCTCCGAGACTTTCCTGTCTCTCACATTCCTTTGGTTGGTCCTTGAAGGATATTCACATTCATTCACTTGTCGCCCGAGCTAAAAGTGTTGGTACTCATCTCATTGTTTCCTGGCAACAAAGCCCTCCGGACAACATCAACAACGGTCTTCCCGGAATAGCCTCGACAAACTTCCAACTCCTTCGAGATCCGTGATCTCAGTATACGTTCATTACTTCAGCATTGATCTGCTCATTGATTTCGTCCATCCTCAAAAGTAATTGCTCGTTGAACGAGCCCTTGCGGTCAACGCCTTCAGAATCCAGACATGCATCTCTCCGGCCTTCGCACCGTGCTGCTGGCCACGGCTGCTGCCCAGGTAGCTAACGCTCATACTGCCTTCACCAATTTCTTCATCGACGATGTCCCTCAAGGCGATGGCACCTGCGTGCGCATGAGCGACAATATCGATAAAGCCACCTCCCCTATTCGTCCTATTGGAGCTGTTACGGGCAATGACATGGCATGTGGTAAGCTCATCATCCTTCCATTCAATCTTCATGAAATCTGCCCACATTGGCTTCATCAACGCGCTCATGTCATGCACAGGTGTCAATGGCCAGAACGGTGTAGCGCGTGTCTGCCCCGCGAAGGCAGGATCAAAGCTGACCTTTGAATGGCGTGACTGGCCTGATGGAACTCAACGTGGCACAATTGACCCCAACCACAAGGGCCCATGCTCGATCTACATGAAGAAGGTCGATAATGCGGCTACAGACACGGCGATAGGAGGTGGCTGGTTCAAGATCTTCGAAGAAAATTACGACAGCGCAGCCGGAAAGTGGTGTACCGAAAAACTCATCTCTAATAACGGTCATCTGTCTGTAAATATTCCCAACAACCTTGCCGGAGGATACTATCTCGTCCGCACCGAAATTCTCGCATTGCACCAAGCGGACAAGACTCCAGCAGATCCACAATTCTACATCGGATGCGCACAGATCTTCCTAGACTCGCAGGGCACAGCAGCTCCCAAGGATACTGTTGCTATTCCGGGTTACGTTGACATGACTCACCCAGCCATGACTTTCAATATCTGGAGCGTCCCCATGAAGCTTCCCTTTCCCCATCCTGGCCCACCAACCTACACTGGCAGCTCGTATCGCAATCTCGACAGTGGGTATACGCAGACGAAGCAAACCATTGGTCTTGAGCCGGCCGGCTGCATAATGCAAAACAACAATTGGTGCGGAACCACTCTTCCAAGCTATTCTGACGAGTCTGGATGCTATGCTGTAAGTCCTCAGTCCTCATCATCTCGAAGATGACGCCTCGCTGACTCCCTTCCTCAGGCATCGGCCAATTGCTGGGCCCAAGACAAGGTCTGCCACAGCTCAGGGGGTCCTGTTGGCAGCAAGAATTGCCCCAACTGGGAGAGCTACTGTAACAGCGTGCTGGATGCATGTCAAGGAGGCAACTTCAACGGTCCTCCTTCAGCCGACAGCTATATGCCAGCCAAGCTCGCTATGCTTTCAAGCTCTGGCGTGACCTCGACGTCGTCCGGTAGCTCTTCTGGAGACTCATCCTCGGGTTCTTCTATGGCTCCTGCTCCGAAGGCGCCGGCAACGGCGCCGATGAGTTATGGCTCCCCGAAGGCTTCAACTAGCGAAGGCTCGATTGATACATGTGGCAGCAATGGTGGGCTGACGTGCGCCTCTAACTTGTGTTGCTCGTCTCATGGATATTGCGGCACCTCGGACGATTACTGTGGTACTGGCTGCCAATCTCAATTCGGTAAATGTCATGGGACCTCGAAGGCGAAGCGGGCTCATATGCACCTTGGCCATCCGCATGCTCGTCGCTGAGCCGCAGCTGGCAGGATCCCGGCCGAGCAGCATTGAAATGTCTTTGCAAAGAGCATGCGAGCCAGCTTGACGGTGACGTTGTTCTACATGCACATGATATTCTTCTTTTCCAATGAAACCAAAAGCTGGAACTAGGGTATGACGAGCTACGGACAAACATAGCTAGGCGGGCATTATGGAACCACTACATTGTGTACTCTCAAGATGTTCAACGGAAGAGCACCAATGATCAGAAAGCAATTTCCATGTCCTTATGTTTCCCACGATACTTCATACCTGTAATGAGACCCTCCATGATCTAGGCCGCCCTACCCCCACCTCCACACTAGCGGCCCGGCACGCCGCGTCGCCTTCGAATTGTAAACCTTCACTCGTAAACACACAGCTCACGTCCATCAACGACCAATCGCAACCACCAACACTCCTTGTCTTTCTTGTCTAGTCCCCTATTGCAGTCTCGAGCCCGTCCGACAAACATAGTCCCGAAGTCTTTGATCTGATCGCATAAACAATGAAGAAAATGTTTCCTTCCTGGGGCGCGCAGCCCACCTCGTCCGCACCGCCAAGATCACAAGCGAAATCAAGCGCGCCGTCGAGCTCAGGTACCCGAAATGCTCCGCTCGCTGGAAGATTTGCGGGCACAAGGACAGGTGGCAAGGTTGGTCCTGGCGGCAAAGGATTGGGTAAAGGAGGCGTCAAGCGGCATCGGTGAGTTGGCCTCACATCTTGGGGGGGGGGGGGGGCGCGAGGTCGCAAGGGCAGGGACCGGGCG
>JAABUQ010000163.1_pt1 | contig 142099 bp, 96 predicted proteins | sample 5560001 | NCBI WGS metagenome assembly JAABUQ01 (sample SAMN10711888, study PRJNA513371) | rock metagenome | isolation source: Antarctica rocks | place: Antarctica: Victoria Land, Finger Mt nord | collected 2015-12-18
AGACGCCAGCCGAAGTGTATTTTCACAAGGTCTGATCCAACGGTGTTGAGAATACAAGAGTGAAAAGGAGAAAAGTAGCTCTTATCGAAACCTATTTCTGTGTCTTGACAGAGTGGGCCACCATAACACTGATCTCTATTCTTGAAAGGAGCGAAGAGCCGGAACATCTCTCATTACGCCTCAAAGAGAATTATCAATTTTTCAAGGACCAAATCAGTCAGAACCAGGTCAGTCTCTCGACCCTTTACGAAGGAATTAGCAAACTAATCATTGTAGATATTTCACTAGAACAGAAGGATAATCCTCAATTAATTTTTGAGAGTCTTAACTCTACTGGCATGGACCTCTCGCAGGCTGACCTCATTCGTAACTATGTTCTGATGGGTCTTGACAACGAAGAGCAGATTAAGCTTTATAAAAAATATTGGTATCCTATGGAGCAGAGCTTTGGGCAGACTCAAAATGTTTCTTTATTCAATCGTTTCATGCGCGACTACCTGACTATCCGTATGGGTGATATTCCCAATATGGACAAGGTATATGCTACATTCAAAATTTATCATCAGAAAAAAGCTCATGTACCAATGGAAGAAGTTGTTGCAGACATATATCGTTATTCGAAACATTTTACATCCATGCTACTTGCACGTGAAAAAGATACTGAAATCAAAAATTGCTTTGACGATATTAAAACGTTAGAAGTAAATGTTGTCTATCCTTTCTTGCTAGAAGTGTACGAAGATTATGAGCAACAAAGGGTGTCTCGGGCCGACTTTATTATGATTCTCAATTTAATTGAAAGTTATGTATTTCGACGACTAATCTGTGGTATTCCTACGCACGGTTTAAACAAAGTATTTGCTACCTTAGCTAAAGAGATTGATAAAGAGCATTATTTGGAGAGTGTGCAAGCAATCTTCCTACAAAGAGGGGCGGGCGCACGCGTGCCACGTGATGAAGAGTTTGAGGCGGCATTTGCTGTGAAAGATATTTACAACTCTCCTAGTCGTATTCGTCATTACTTGCTGAGCAAGCTCGAAAACTACAAACGCAAAGAGCGTGTAAATATAGACGATTATACAATTGAGCACATTCTACCGCAAAATCCGAACCTTTCTATGGAATGGCAAAATGAACTTGGACTCAATTGGCAGGAAGTTCAGAGGAAGTATCTGCATACGATAGGCAACTTAACACTTACAGCATACAATGCAGAAATGAGCGATCGTCCGTTTTGCGAGAAACGTGATAAGAAGGATACCGGTTTAATGTACAGTCCGTTGCACTTAAACGCTGGTCTGAGGCAAGTAGAGCGCTGGAATGCCGAGGCCATCGAGAAACGTGCTCAACAACTGGTTGAGCGTGCATTACAGATTTGGGCATTGCCAGCATTAACCGCTGAAGATATCAACAGATATGGTCTACGCGCGCAGAAAGCTCCCTTAGTAGAGGTTATTGGACCTGCTGAGCATCCTCTAGCCGGTTTTGTACCGGCTGGTTATAAAATTGTGCCGTTAAACGAGAAAAAGTTTAATTATTATGGGCTTGTCAATGGTGAATGGATTCCGTATGGTAATGGTAAAGTAGCCTGGTATGCCATTTCTTGGAAGAGCGTAGGCAAGAATATTCGTGACTTAGCAAAAAAGAATGAAAAACCGTTTGGTATTGGTGGAGAAATTGATCCGCGCTACGCTAGGGTGACTAATGGAGATACTTCTGTGCAGGACCAGATTGGTGATGACACAGATGAGCAAACGGGATATACGCTTGATCATTATGTTCATCTACAGGGTTCCAATCGTACTTTATTAGAAAGCTTGCGCAAGCGCATTCTCAACCTTGATCCTTCAGTACGAGAAGAATACAAAAAGCAATATATTGCCTATAAAACAGCAACCAACTTTGTTGATGTAGAGCCACACAAAGGTTACTTGAAACTGTATCTAAATATGCCGTTTAGCGAGATAGATGATCCCAAGAACTTCTGTAGAGATATAACAACAGTTGGGCATCATGGCAATGGAGATATTGAGGTTCGTTTGCAGTCACTAAATCAGCTTGATGATGTGATGGAACTGATCCGCCAAGCGTTTGAAGTGCGCTGGGAAGAGGGCGTTGCATAAGCCTAATTCAGAAACTGCTGGCGCTTGCTAATCATTTTCAGCAGTCGCCAGCTTGTTTAGACTGTAATTGTAGAACTTTATTTTAAACTTACAACAACACTGTATCTTTAAAATAAAGTTCTACAATTTTAGTTGGAGATTGAGCACGAAATAGGAGTGCTTAATCTCCAACTAAAGTTTTACAATTTCCAAGAGGGTAGTAAGAAAAGGCTTTTTATTGCTTGGTTGCTTAAAATAAAGATTTACACTTTCAGCTAAAATCTCCAATATGTTAACAAGTGTATCAAATAGTTAGAATACAAATTTCACAGTTGTTGCTCTCCTGGTAAACTGAATCAAATATGGCTCTAGCTCTCTCTGATGATCGAAGCTCATTGCGAATAGTAAAGGTGAAGGATAAGCTTATTTTTGAAAGCCCTCATGTTTTGAGCATAAAGAAATTGCTTCTCATTGTTTTATTGATGTGCTTATCACCTAAATTGCGCAAGAGCTAGTCTTCGCGTCATTTACTAACTATTCAGCCGATTAATTTCCTATCATCTTCTTAAAAACGAGGCTTTGAAAATACTGGAGTGGAATAACGAAATGCAGTTGGGATGCTTTCCGACAGGAGGGGATTATCCCCAACCTAAAGTGGTCTCTTCTATCGTGTCCAAACCTACTCGCATTTGTCTATCCTTTACCATGTTAATGCTAACTGCTGTGCTTCCTGATCATTCGTGTTACTTCGGCCTGGATTGATCTTCCTTGTTGATCGTCTAAACGAGCGAGGAAACAAATGCTTGTAACTGCTGGTCTCCTTTTACGAGGCACAAGGTCCGCAATATAGGAGAGTGCTTGAAAGCCAGAGGCAACTGCAAAGCGTCCTCAATCAAGGCCCAACTACTCGCTTCATGTTCTACGCTTATTTTTATTTGTTGTTCTACATGCGTTATGCAAAAATATATCCAGTTAATACCCTCAGTGCCTTTATGTATAAAAGGAGAGATGCCGAAAAGCTTGATAGCTATCATTTCTAAAGCCGTCTCTTCTAATGCTTCTCTCTGGGCAGCTTTAAGAGGGTTTCCCCCATCTATTTCCCTTACATATCCGCCGATTAGTTCCCAGAATCTAGCTTGTGGATCTTTGTAACCAAGTATGGCATAGGGATTTGAGCTTCGTTGTAGTAGTAGAATTTTGTCTTTTCGCCTCAATAGAGGATCTTTCGATGCAAAGAAACACGCAATTGTTATCGTTTGTATTGGAATTTGTCGATATTTCCTAAAATCATCTAGCTCTTCTCTAATAATTTGAAATGGCATAAGACATAGGACTCCTTTAAGCCTCTCCGTTCTCCAAATAATCACTTACCACCTCTGCAATGCGCATTAGTATCATTTCCTGTGCATTATGGTCTAAGGAACTGAGTGGGCTATCAGGTGAATTTACTGACTGAAAGATAGCTAATTTACTTCTTTTAAAAAGACAAGGGGAAAGAATAATAGGAATAATAATTGTTCCACTAGAGCTAGCATTTGACAAAAGCTTTGGCAATTTATGTTTGATAACAAAATCTGAGGCCAGAAAATCTGCACTAACTAGCACTAATGCCACTCTTGCAACATCTAGAGCTTCTTTGAATTTGTCCTCCCAAACCACATTTGCTGTAATTTTCGTATTAGCCCAAAGATCTATAACTTCCTCTTGTTCTATAGGTTTCAAATGCACTTGCAATCTGTTCAACCATTGAGTATCCTTGTGACTGTAACTAATAAAAACCTTGCATTGAGCCAGGGAAGTAACTTTGCCCATTTCCTTAGCTAACTGAGAAAAACGTGTTTTTTTCAGATAAAAAATGAGCTGAGGATCATCAGCTACTAATGTTGCTCCTTTCTGATCAAAAAAAATGAAATATTTGCTTACAGGGTAATCTTGATATAAGTCGTCTATCCATTTCTCATTGATGAAGTGATCGATACCTAATGTAAGATCTGGTCGCTGTTTTTTCAACACAGATAAAGAAAGAAGACCTTCCTCAGAGCGAGCCAATTCCTCTAATAATCTTAAAGTAATAGAGTTTCTTGGCTCACCCAGATGAGCAAATTTGTGAAGTGTTTCATCAAACTTCATCGACAGATCGGCCATTACACTGGCAATTGCTGTTTTTATATCGTAACTAACCCATCTTAGTTGTGCTTGGGCTTCCACGATTTCTTCAAGAGAACAAATAGTATAGCAAATATATTGCGCAATGTTGAGGCTCCCACTAGCAGCCCTAACAATCTCGGCTTTCTCATCAAAACGAATATTTAGCGCCTTCTCACCTTTTTCAATCATCGTTTGGACATCGTAATCGCTTATCCTACCCAAAGAAAATATATCTATACGAGTAGCAAGATCGAAAGATAAGCTTACTAATTTATGCCGTGTATAAGGTATACCAACAACCACTAACTTTTTTGACTCAGGTTCAATATCGGCAAGATATTTCAGGTAGTCAACCACACTTTGTCTCAGTGCTTCATCAAGTCGATGAAAATCATCAATAACAACAGTTCCCTTATGCCACTGTTGCAACGTCTGAATTTCCTGGATATGTTCTGGAAAGCGAGCGCTTAATACTTTTACAGGTGTGAACTGCGTTTGAGATGAAAGCACAAGTTCTTCAATGGCTTTCTTGACAGCTGTTGTTTTCCCAATTCCCGATGGTCCCTCGATTACTACACCACGTCCTGGTTTGGCAATAGCAAACTTCAATAGCTTGAAATTTGGATATTCCACAAAGGTAAAACCGGGGGTTCCTGATTTTACAAAAACCTCATCAAATTTGAGTCTCATCGATAAAGAAGACATGCTTGTAGTTGAAGTAGAATGTTGAGTTACAAGCTTTTGACATATGTCTCGGATGCCTTCTACTATATCCGAAAATCCATCTGCAGGGCTTGTCCATTCCGTCAAAGGTCGGCCACTCTTAGGCAGGGGCTTTAACTCGACTAATGGACTATTTTTCCAGTCTGCTGTACTCAATATGACAGGAATACCTATTACTTTGTTTTCGCTAAGGCGCCTTAATATGGTTCGTGCTTCCACAGTAAAAGCATAATCAGATCCCATATAATCGGGGGTAATTAGAAAAAGAACAATGTCAGAATTCAGCAAATTCATATTAATGGTTTCTGCCCAAATATCTCCTGGATGAATTTGAGAATCGTCCCATGTCTGAAGGTATCCTTGCTGTACTAAAATAGTAAGGTGCTTTTTCAACTCTTCTAGCCAAGGTCTATCTTTGCGTGTATAAGAAAAGAATAATTTTAATGGTTTTTGAGGATTATTCTGCTGTTTATTCATAATATACTGCTCCTGAGATTTTCGATCACCTCCAAGGTCTTGATGTACTTGGTATCTGCTTTCCTCATTCAGGAAGGTGCCCTTTAATTGCTCAGGTGAACGCAGCCCCTTTTTGCTCTTCGCAATGATTATTTTACCTTGCTGCTTCTCTACATGCTTCACAGGTGTTTGATCTTGTTCCACTTGTTGTACCTGATGATAGGTGTAATCATATAGTTCGTCTATATCAATATTCCCGTCTCCATCATAATCAGCATCACCTGTTTCTAGACCCTGGATAAGATACTTTGTAAAAACTGATAGATATAAGCCTTGAATCTCATCCTTGACTTCCCATGCAACCTCAGTAGCACCCGATGCTGTGAGAGTTACTCTTCCTCGTGCTGAAGTCCGTTTGATAATAGGTTTGTTATTTGTTTCTCCTTTTGCTCTACGAAGAGCAGCTCCACTGTAACAACAATCCAGTATGAGTATTTTTTGCTTCGCGTTACTTGCCTCCATCATCTCATAGATTGTTGTGGAAGAGATGCCAGTCGCTACTGGGCTTTCATGATGTGTATCTTTTCCAGCGACATAAAATGAGCCAGTATTGGATGTAACAGCTCCATGACTGGAGAAGTACAACAACAACATATCAACTGCTTCTTCCCCTTTGAAGACCCTCTCGATCTGCTTCTCAATAGTAGATTTTGGTTCATTGATTAGAAAAGGGAGTATCTCGAATCCGCCCACATTGGGATCTTCAAGAACCTTTGCTAGTGACTCTACATCAGTTAGAGGAGCATGAAGAGACGTATATTTTTCATCTTCAAATATATTATTCGCAATAAGCAGAGCCAGTCTACGACCCATATGTGTATCACTTCCATGATTCTATCTCTATTTAAAGAACACAACACACAATGAGAGATAATTTAGTGGTTTTCTTTTCCTGGTTCAAGCGCGTCCATGACTGTTTGAATATGCTTCTTTGCTTCATCCGGGCCTAGTACCAGCGGATACTCTACCTCAATGGAGCGTCCATCTTTGTCTGTAACCTTGGCCTTTAAAACATGATTCTGGCCTCGTAGTGACCACGCTTGCAAAAACTCCAGAAGCTTGGGAAGAACTGCCTGGACGACGATAATTCCTAACGCTCCCCAAGTAATAGGATCCAGCCCCTTGCTTCCAGGCTGGAGTGTGCCCTCGTTTAGAAGAGCAATCGAATCGATAGGCAAATCCTTCAATTCAGTCATCAAGATCTGCGTGAGCCTATCCAAATCATCTCTATCAGAATCTCCTATTATGCCAAGTTGTATCGTTACATTGATATACTCTTCATTGAATAGCATAGGTGCCCCTTTCCTCTTCTTACTCCTCTGCTCTATTCATTTTCTTGCATATTATACGCCTTTTCCCTTGCTCTAGTATAGAGGCGTGCGACGCCTAATCTTACGGAGCGTTTCCTATCCAGTAAGGAGAAGAATTGTCGAGTTAACTCCTGAAGGACTGGTTTCTAAAACGTTACTACTGACAACGTCTTATTGACACTTAAATCTTGCCACGAAGTCATAGATGGCATTACTGTTTAATAGTTTCGTTCCCGATTAAAACCAGCCTGGGACTGGCTTATGACCTGTTACATTGCAACGATAGCGTACCATCTGCAAACTTGCTCCAAATTGCTCAGCAATCTCATTGTAGGTCATGCCATGTTGAAATGCCCAGTCGAGACCTTTGGCCGTGATTTGTAGACAGCCACCTAGATAAGCTGCTTCTTTCTCATCGTCTGCACGATACTCGCGCACAGCAAACCCTTCTGCCATTTGTCGTAAACGAATCGGTTGGTGGCCGAACAAGAGATGAGACAGTTCATGCATGATATCTGACTCGTGTCGTGTGGGCGCATGGGTTGGATTATAGAGAATAAGATGTCTACCCTCACCGATTGGGATCGTGATACCAGACCAACCTGCGTCTTCTTGCAATAAGCATAGAAGTGTCTGCTCATCTAGCTCTGGTACTTGCGTTGGACTGATTACGCGAATCTTCAAATGCTGAGCTAATCGTCGAGATGGGAGTGGGTCATAGGCATACAAATTCAATGCCCTACGCCAGCGTATCCCTTCATTCTCGCACCAATCCTTTACACTTCTCTTCAAATCTCTCATCTATTCCAGCTCTAATTTCCCTTCAGTTGCAGCTTTATAGGTAGCTTTCATAACCCTGGCTAGTGCAACTGCTGTCTGAGGATCTAGTTCTTTATCTGCACGGAGATATCCCTCAATACGATCCATAGCACTTATTTTTGTCTCTCCCTGCTCATCTTCCTCTTTAATGAACTCCTCAGATGAGACTTGTAGCCAATCACAAATGCGCAAGAAGGTATCCATGTCCGGTACTTTGCCATTCTCAATCCGAGATAGCGTCGATGGACTAACCTCGCCTATTTCCTGAGCAATTTCACGTAATCCGCGATTTTCACGTTTTGTTTTGATGAGAGCTGCCAAATACTGGGTATCTAATCTTTTGGTCATAGGTTCCCCCATTTGGGCCAATTTTTAGAAACACTGTTTCACATATTGCACAATCGAGAAAAATACTGTATACTCTCTAATGTCTCACACATGAAACATTGTAGCACAATTAGTACAAAAGATCAAGTTGAAGAAAAGGAGCAATCAATGAAGAAGTCATTACCAGAAAATCTCTTTCCCTATCTGGTTTTAGGCTTGGCAAAATACACCGAGAGCCCAAGAAAATACCCCTATCCTGCAGAGTTGTCTTATGCTATGCATCATCTAGCATTAACTATGGTTTCGGCTTTTCCCAAAACAATTACAGATCTCTTTGAGCTTTTTTCTCTGCCGCTTGACCAATGGTGGCCTGATGAGAAATTGCCATCTGGGATCGATCCACGCTTTGAGTTGCTTTACGACGGTGAATTGGACGAGCAGCTCGTTGAGTTTTTACTTGAATACAAATTCCCAGCAGAGGCAACCCTTCAAGATATACAGGTGATCCTTGATAATCAGTTGATGGTCAATATACTCAACACGGCTAGAAATGCGTCCATTACGGACTCTGTAGGTGCTAACAGCGAATATGTTGCTATTAGACAATATGTGATTACGAATCCTTGGACCTCTAGTGAAGCCCTTCGACGACAATTCCGCAATCTTCATTACATCAAGATCCAGGATGTCGGAGCACTGTATCAAGACAGCCGTTCACTTGACCCCGTGCTACTTTATCAACGATCAGGGATGCCGGAAGCACGCTATTGGAACTGTATGGTGTGTGGTCCACTTTATTATCGTAATAATCGCCTGGGAAGTATCAAGCCAAATGCATGTGCTGGACGGTGTCCTGGTTCGCAAGGTTGGCAGAATCTTGATCCTCTCAGTAATACTCTTGTGTTGAAGCGCGGTCTCCATTTACGTACTCACATACCAGGAATTACCGAGATTCAGCTCTATCATTGGCTCAACCAGGAGATACAATCAACACTGCCAATGTTACAACAAGTTGTTTTATGGCCGGGAGTTGATCGTTATGATCTTCTCCTCAGGTTTCAAGATGGAAACTGGGCTGTGGATGTTAAAGACTACAAAGATCCTTTTGCTCTAGGGAAGCATATTGCTCAGGATAATCGTCAAGTTGCAGAAAGCGGGCTTGAATGGAAATACTGGTTTTATGTGTACCCATCTTATCGAGAGATTCAGCGACCTGACTACGCTACTCACGTTCGTCGTGCTGCTGGGTCACTTCCATCCAATGTTGTTATTCTCAGTGATAAGCAATTTAAAGCACGTGTTGCATCGCTATAGTCATACATTTTTAGGAGAATAAATATGTACGATCGAAGCGCGTGGTACCGTCCACTCATTGAACAGATCAAAGCGCAGGACGCAAACGAAACTCTCAAAGGAAAACACGCTCTTTTGCTTCAGGTAGAACTTGGCCTGTGGTTAGTCGAACGGCTAGAACTGCGTGATGAGGCCATCACGGTTTTGTGGGTACTCCTGAGTGGCCTACCTATTCCTGATACTCGCTTAAGTACGCTGGATAAGCAACAACGACACGCCATTGCCAATGCGCGTATCCTGCTCCCTTTTTCTGGTCGCTTCAATTGGGAAAATGCATTGCGAACATATGCCACGATTGAAGAAAAATGGCGTTGTTATCGGGTGCATCCAGAGGAGTTGGAGAAGCAAGTGGTGTATAATCTCCAAAGTCACCAGGAACGCTTTATAGCCTATGACGCTGTCCTTGATAGCATACTGCCGTTTGCACCAAGAACGATCACCCCAGCAACAGCAGGCACATTTTTCTTTGATGCTATCACTGGGCAAGGAAAGCAGGTTGTACAGGTTGAGATCAGTGAAGAAGTTGCGGAAATTGCAGCAACAAACGTTCCCTGGTTCACTCAACCGCGAAATCGTCAGCCTTTGAGCTATGAACATAGCGATTTTCAGGCCATTGCGAGTGAAATCGACCAGTTACGTCTGCAACGTGGCTTACCTACTGCTATTGGTTCGCAAAAAAGTTGGGTGGAGTTGGTTGATGAACTCTTAGGATATCGTGCCATCTTACCTGACGGGAGTCTTGCTGACAAAAACAGCGTTCCATTGGATATAAACGGTCATGCCTATGTGGTGGGAGCCGTCGCTGCTGGAAAATCGACGGTTGCTAAACTCATTTTGGCTGATGCTGCCTTGCATCCCGAGAAAGATCTACGAGTGACATTAGTGGTCAGCGATACGATGTCGGCCCTCAATCTGGCCGATGAATTAAACACGCTTTTCTGCACGTGGGGCGAGAAGCCTGTTGCGGTTCCCTTGATCGGACGCTCCACACGCGATCTGCATCTGCAACGCCTCTATCGTTCTAGCAAGTTTCGCCCTGATCATTGGGCTTTGCGGTGGTTGAATCCCGCTTGTCCTTTACAAGCGTTGACAAGCGAGCAGACACCATGTAGCGTGCTACCTGGCAAGGAACCCTGTGAATCATTGTATCGTCCTCCGAAAAAGCCAGGAGGACTCAAAACTTACAACTACTGTCCTCTTTTTGCTGTATGCCCAAGTAAGCAGTTGTATCATGATATGCCTACTGCTCACATCTGGATTACCACCCCCGGAGCATTGGGAAAATCGAGCTTGCCTGCTCAAATTGAACAACGTAAAGTACACCTGACTGAAATTGTCTATGAACAATCGGACCTTGTTATATTCGATGAGGCTGATACAATTCAGGAATGGTTTGACAATCTTTTCGCCGAAGAGGTAATTCTCACTAATGGAAGCGATGGTTTGCTTGATGTAGAAGATGTCGAGACTGCCCAAGCATGGGTACCTCGACGGACACAACCTGCTTCTACACGCCGTTGGGTCAGTGCAGAGCGCCATTCTCTTGCTTCCATCTCCAACATCCTCAGTAATCTGACCGACATTGAGCAAGGCATCCTTTTGCGATACTGGGTAGGACGCAACTACTTTACTGCCCTTACCCTATCTTACAAACTTGCATGGCGCTTACTTGGTCTCCCTAAATGGGAGGAATGTCTGGGACGGGATCGCATAGAAGCGGATAAAAAAGCACAACGCGTCGTCTTTCATTTTGATAGACTGAGCCAGAAAGATCCCATCACTATAGAGCGGCCCAAAAGAGACGCCCAAAACGATCCGGTCTATCGCTTAGCACTGATCATGCGTACTTTGATTGCTGCTGGTGATAGTGCTCATAACTCAGCTGTTCGTGAGGAGTGTCGAGCATGGATTGAGGATTTTATCCCTAATATCCAGCAGACACTACAAAAACTGACTCAGGATATGATAGTTTGGCGGACGCAGGTGGATAAAGGCATTCCTTTTGATCAGGAGCTACCAGACAATCTGGATACGCTCGCACAACGCCTAGAATTTGTCCTAAGCGTTATGATTCTAGATCGTAACATCCGGGTAGTCTTCTACGAATGGTATAACAAGCCTGAGAATATGCTCACAGACCTCAATGAGCATTCACTAGAACGTTCGCCCAGTAATTTGACGGATATATTACCCGTTCCTCCTACAGGACGTATGTTTGGCACCTATTACTCAAAAGATCTAGAAATAGGTCAGGATGAGCAAAAGAATCGCTCATTACCTTCTGGCCTCTCTATCTTTGGCTATCCAAATGTGGGACGATGGTACTTCCTACATTTCCATGAACTGTTTAGCGACCTTGATCACAGGCGTGGCCCTAACGTTCTTTCGCTCTCAGGAACCTCCTGGTTGCCACACTCATCGCACTGGCACATTACCAGCCCTCCGCAAGGAATTCTTGATCCTTCAATTGAAGCACAGAAAGCAATAGCAAAGAGTACCTTCTCTTACATTCCACAATATGCCTGGAAGAAAAAGGTGTTCAAGCCAATTCGTATCTCTGGGACACCCGAGAAGTTGCAACCTGTCAAAGACATGATTCGAGCATTAGCGACCAGTCGGTCCGGTCGAAAAGCGCCATTACAAGAAGAGCTAGATCACTTACAGAAATTGGCGCAAGAAGAGCCTCACCACTGGGATGATCGAGAGCGGCTACTCTTAATCGTCAACTCATATGATCAGGCAGAATGGGCATACAAAGAGCTAATGCTCAGCGAACAGGCGCGTGCAGCTCTTCCTGGGGAAATCCGCTATCTAGCACGAGCTAACAATGATAGTGATGAAGTCATTACAGGTGACATGGTATATCGCAGTGACGTTGAAGATCTCGCAAGAACGAATGGCAAAATTCTGATTGCACCATTGCAGGCCATTGGTAGAGGATACAATATTCTCAATCAGAATGGAAAAGCAGCTTTTGGAGCAATTTACTTTCTGACGCGTCCAATGCCCTATCCAGCGGACACACAATTATTAGCGCAAGAATTAAATCGACGAACATTGGATTGGTGTCAGGATACCCAGTTAACACTATGGCAGGAACCGATGTTGCAAGAAAAAGCTGTCCAACTGCGTCAGAAAGCTAGTGAGTATTGGCGTAAGGCAGAGTTACGCACTTATTATCACACGTTGAAACACGAGGATGAAAATAATAGCACAACCTACAGTGAGCGTTTTGATCTTGCTGCTACCACTGCCGGTTATATTATTCAGGCGTGTGGACGGCTACTCCGTGGAGGTGTACCCTTCCATGCTTTCTTTGCAGATGCTGCCTGGGGACCCAAAAGTGCACTGGATAGAAAAGTGAGGGAAGCTTCCAAAACGAGCCTATTGACCGCAATGATAGAGGTTTTACAGGAATATGTCGAGCAACCAATTGGCCAAGCACTCTATGCTTCTATTGTTGATGCATTAGTAGATATTCAAGGCTTTGAACCGGAGTATTAAAGAAAGAGGAATCAGTGATGGCAACGTCGTCTTCTATCATCCCAATGCGTTTTCGTATTGATGAATCCTACCTGAAAGGTCTCGCGGTCTCATCTTCGGTTTTCGCCTACGAGCAAGACTGCACGAATTTTCTCAATAGCATGAAGCGATTCATGTCAGATGACAGCAATAAAACTCCGCCGTATCGCCGGCTGAATACTGTATTAACAGCTCTAGCTCCAGCTCTTGCACATCCATTTATTCCTCAGACGAATGTTGATACTAAACGACCTGAGCGACAGATGCTTGTGGTTGGTACGGATGTCAAGCATCGTCCTAAACCAGAACAAATTAGTGATCTGACTTATGAGTGGGGGAAACAATGGGGGCATGGAACCTTTAGTAAGGTAGTTGAGGGTGTTGGTAGAGATGCCTATCGACGCTTATTGGATCGCTTACAGCAGCCGATACAACAATGGCAGGAAATGGATGCGGCCTCGCTTTTCCTCAATCTTGATGCAGGTACTCGAACAGGATATCGTGCCATTCCTAGCGTATTAGCCTCTCTTATGGCAGGTAGGAAATCATACATTCATGGGAAAGAAGTAACTTGGCGTCTAATGCAGGAAGGTGCTAATGGATTAGCTGTGGTTAGCAATCCGTTTCCTGCTCAGTATCAGGATGGTTATGGGAATGCAAAAGAAGGGACATTCGCCTACAAACTCGAGTTTCGTCTACAAACACAGGTAGGAAGCCCAAATCGTTGGATTCACTTGTATGTACGATGTAGTCGTTACGTAGATAAACACTTGAAAGATGTAAATTTTCAGCGTGATGTTAGCATCAAAGTAGGCATTGACCAACCTCGCTTAAGTGGATGGGAATGGGCACCGACGCTTGTCACGCTCCCACTCTCCGGTGGAGTATCCAACCCACGCTGGCAGGAAGATCCAGTACAACTCTTATCGGCAATGAAGGCACGAAATTTAGTCGCACCAGATCAGCTTTTGCTGGCTCCACAGAATTATCGCACGGCCAGTCCACTCAGCCTCTATGACGAGTACTTCATTGTACATGCAGAAGGCTTTAAACCCAAGCACGAAGTGAAGACAGGTTTCGACTTCGCGGAACTGCGCGAGGTAGCCAATGCAGTTGGCGACATTCTGGGACTAGAGCTTTCTAATGGTCAAAAGCTTGTCTCTGATATACCCAGAAAGGATATGTATCGACAAAATATTCCTCTTGTAATGTATGGCATTGATGATCTTCAAGAAAAAAAGTTTGTAAGAAAGCAGCCAGAACAAACAGAAGAAGAGAGTGAACAACAGAATCGGTTGGAACGTCAAAAGATCATCTTCACTGCTCTACAGCGTGCGTCAAACCATCAACTCACACACATTTTTCTTTGCTGTAGTGATACGCTTGCTCAAACAATTATGGAGCAAGAAATACGTCAGGCGTTGTTCCTGGAAAAGGATGAAACTTGGCCCGAATATATTAAATTGATCACCCCTGCAACTCCTGTTTCCAGCAAGTTATTAGCACCACTAGACCCAGGAAAGCTTAACCCACTTGATCACTACAAAAAGTTCGCTTCAAGGGCTGATCGTCAAAAGTTCTTGGCGGAGTGGAAGATACAGATGCGTAAAGCCTCCCGTGAAAAAGCACAAGAGTGGAAAGACTATCTAAGCAATTTGTTACCTGCCGAAGCTGGTTATTGCTTAGCACTTATTGAACTACACAAACTTGATCCTAAAACGACATATTCTGATCAGGAGATTAAAGGAGCAGTTCGCAGGTCATGCAACAAACTTGGCGTGGCATCGCAGATGTTTTTTCCAATGAAACTAGATAAAAATGGAATTGCGCCGGAAAGTAAGGGTCGAGCTCGTAATAGTGTTACTGATCTCATCTATCGTCAGACAGGTCTTGTCTATAACCAACCAGTAGAACTTTATGAGAAGGCTGGAATCCCACAAGCCCAAGCTGAGTGCCTCCGTGTAATTGGACTCTACAAACTGCGTAAGTCTGAGCCAAAGATAGATTTCCCAATGGCGGTACAGCTTTCTCCTGATGGTACATTTCAGGCACTTTTACCACAATATCCTCTTCGATGGTTACCTCTTCTAGAGGCTCAGAAAGCTTTAGGAGAGTTGTTCGTGAAAGGCAAAGAAAGAGGGAATGAGGAAATTCTCAAACTGAGTAAAGAGGCACAGACACAATTTGCTGCTCACATTTTCACTGACACGTACAGCGAACCAACGTTGGTGCTACTCGAAGCTCAAGACTGGCGGAATCATGATGTATTACCTCAGTTTGCTAATAGCACTGTGATAGCGAAAGATCAATTGGACCTTATTCATGTGAAAGCATTTGAGCATCTCTATACGCAGAAAGACTTGCCTAACCTGCGCATCATCCGTGTACGCCCTATTGGTTCGGGCGAAACGCCGCAATACTTTACTGTTCATGAAGATGAAGATAATGAATTAAAGGAGGAGAAGGATCTTAAACAGCTTACTGGCTTTGTTGACACACAAGCTACTAGTGAGTTTTTCCACTACCTTTCGGTTGGTAGTATGCCAACAACCACGGCAAAAGAGCAGCAAAACAAGATAGGCCTATATAAAACAGACGAAGGTGGTGGAGTTGCTTTTAAGCATCAAACGATAGTCGAACTTGTCCCTTTCTTCCTTCAGGCAGAGGATAATCCACAAGTGTGGTGCCATATTCCACATTTTATGCGCATTTCACCAGGATGGGATGGTGGAAATATTGTACTTCCCTATCCTATGCATTTGGCAAAGTGTATGATTAATGATCAGCTTTGCATATTGGATAGTGATTTAAATGGGGAAGATGTTTAAGAATGTAATGTCGAATTATCCCCTAAGTACTATACTTCAAGGTATTTAGGGGTTGTTTCCCTATCTTTTTTAATACAGCAGCTGAGAATAAGATCGTGTCCCTTAATACTTAAGTTAATCATGCTTGAGAAAAAACCTGAGAATCATGATTTTTAGAAAAATTTTGTCAAAATTATCAATATAATCTGGCCATAACATCAGATGCTATGCATTGATAGGCTTGAAGTTGTCGCAAACCTGGTATATACGTATTTCCAGTGTTTATTTTTATTGTATCAACTATTATATTAGGGAAATTATCGCATAACCATGCTTCTAAAGTTTGCTCGAAACTATCCAGATTAATCTTGTTACATTGATTCTTTATGGTTATAGGAAGCGGAAAACTCCCTTCAGAAAATCCAAAAGTGATCAAGAGCTCTTCATTCTGGTAACCCCAATGGGCAATTGCTCCATAGCTTTCTGCTCCATTTACAATAGCGGCAGAGACAAGAAGAAGTATAGATATTGATACATATGCACCCCTTTTTTGTCGTCTCAATGTTTTGAATAACATAGATTCCGTTTTCAGCAAGGCCAATGCTAGAGATCTAGGATTGGCCTCTCTAATACTTTCATTACCACTTAATATAGGTGTGATCTGCTTGACAAGGTCTTCAGGAATCTGCTCGTCTAGTAACTTTCCTATACCAAGCTCATTATACGCAAATTCAATAAGCGATTTATAAGCAGGTCGCTCTGATGTACCGGAATAGGTCTGAGCGCGCTTCAAAAACTTATAATATGAAGGGTAAGTTTGTTCAATTAGGAAGCTTTGAACTGTCCATCTCAATTTACGCCAGATAAAAACTATGTCCGTCTCTACTGCATCCTTAAATGCTTGCGAGGTTAGAGGGAGATTATCAAAGGCAATATCAGACCTTTTTGCTAAGGATGCATCACCAATCTGTGCCACAAGCATTCGTCGGGTCACTTGGGTAGGAAAACCCGATTTTATATAAATTTTCTCCGCAATTCGTTTGGTAATCTCTGCTAAATTGGCATCAATTTGCGAATAGTAGTCTTGTTTTCTTTGCGCTCTACCATTTATTAGTCGATCATTATTTGAGGGAAGAGCTAAATTGGGATAGTGCTCCTTTAACCAATCTGGATCATGTCGCTTCAACCAAGAATAGGCTTTGTGCACTGAATTTATTATTTCTAGTACTGTTCCGGAGGAATTAGATTTGAGCGCTTTTTCCCATAGAATACGGTAATCAACACGTTTTTCGTTAATGTGATATTGGGCGACAGCTGGACGTTTACCTCGATTAGAAATGTCTGGAGCAAATGGCAAGTTTAACCTCGCTGCTTGTCGGCAAATAGAGCGAGCATCTGCATGCATTAACAGTGCAATTTGTCTTACAGAAGACACATTTTGGTCTAGCCAAAATGTAGTAAGATACTGATTCCAAATTTCTCCATACTGTGAAACCCTACCATGGAAAATAGCATTATCATCTTTATCTGGTCCGATTCGAGTATATATGTATCCGCAACGGCAGGAAAATATGCCAGAGGGTTGGTTAAGTTCCCCTTGTCTAATGGTATAGGACGTAATAACCCGGTCTTGATAATGAGAACACAAAGGATTTAAGCAAGGCCAAGGCCCTTTACCAAATGGATATGAGGGTGTTTGAAATTTGGTAAAAAAATCCTCTGTAGTCTCGCAAAGAAATTGAATAAAGAGTAAATGGTGTAATGGATGGTGCATTTTTGTCCAAGCTTCAAACCAACTCTCATTCGCTTTCGTTGTAGCACATCCAATAATTTCTAGTAGGTCAGCAGGGTAATAATCTAATATAGCTGCTTTGAGCTTTGCATTTCTTACAAGACCCGTCGCAGTGACAAAGCCACGGTTTGTAAGACACAGAACGTATTCTTGTCGCAGCGACCATTGTTCTCTGGGAGTCCAGCATTCTAATAACCATTGTACATTTTGCGCTAATCGTACTAGAAATGGATGAAAATGAGGGGGTGCAACACGTTGTGTAGAATTAACTACAGTGCTCTCTACAGAATGAAATTTGGGAACAGTAATCTCACGCAATAAACTAACAGAGCTATTCTCTAACATTATTTCATGCATAGGGCATACTAAAACACCAGGTACTTGATGTATACGATGCCAGTAGCCTTCTCCATATATTGATCGATCGTAGTCAACACATGTAGGACAATATTTCAACCAATTTGGTCGTAAAGCCTTACCTCCTGCAATACCAGCTGTGGTGTATGCAAGACTAGGATTATTGTTTCTCATATAATTACTTAAGCGAAAAGCACGATCATTAGGTAAAAAAGGAGCATAATATGGAAATAGCGTGTGACGATTGATGATTATATTAGTTGTATATGTATGATTAGGTGGTAAGGATTGTACTAGATGCTCAAGGCTTGATGGTAAATCTGTAACTGAACTTCTTTCAGGACCTCCAAAAAAGTTATAGTTAACAACAGAATGTGAGGAAAATCCCATTCTATCTAAATAACGAGCAGCGACGCTAAACACTGTTTCATCTGGAAAAAAATCTGGGAAATGACTAACTTTCATACACTTCTAGCCTCTTTATAGAGTTACAATCACTTACAAACGAAATACTTAATTAATGTTTGATTTATTAATAGCTTCTTCAAGTGATTTTTGAACAATCTCTTCTGATAGAAGTCTTTCCACGCCACACAGTCGAATAAGCTCCCAGCGTTTTGGGAGTCGTCCTTGTCTGTATAAGTGAGCGGAAACCCATTGAATACGACGAATAGCAAATGTCGCACGCGACTCCTCGGCTTTCATTAATACAGCTGCCGTAAGTGGCAGACGGTTAAGATGCTGTTGGATCATTGCTAAGTAACCAATAGATCGACCAATAGCTGCTGTGGTGATGCGACGTGGTGGTCCAGGCTGCATCTGCAAATTTTGTATAGCTTTAGGGATTGAGCGGGATATTTCGATATCGCGTGCCGTCCAATCTATACGCTGTGAAGGAATGAGGCTCTTCCTAAGGGGTAGGTGCTGTTCGAGCCAATCTTTATCGTGTCTATACAACCAAGTATAGACACGAGGAATCTGCTGACGGACAGCTTTTCTGCCACAATGCCCATAGGTATTGCAGACCTCTTGCCAAGCAACACGCATAGAGTTTAGTGGTGTACAAGTAGTTTCTACTAAATGTTCTGAATTAATTTTTGCCTGGGGAAAAATTAATTCTTCCTGATTTTTCTTTGTTAATGGCTCAACCAGTCCTAATCGTTGTACATAGCGCTTCACTGTCAAAGGGTCGACTCCTAACAGTTTGGCAGTGCCCCTTAGACTGAAAGTGCCAGTTGCCCAGTGTTTCCGTAATGTATTTTCCCATACTTCTCCTACAGAAATGATTTTACCCCGTCGATAAATGTCATCTCTATCTTTATCAGGGCCGACGCGCCCATAAATAAAGCTACATGTGCATGAAAATGTCCCGCTCGGGCGTCCATTCAGCCCTAAAGGATATGTTATTGTGCAGATTTTAATGACACATGCTTTGTATTGGCTACAGACTGGATTCAAACAAGGCCAAGGTCCGTTGCCAAAGGGTGCCTGAGGTTTCGGGGAGTCCAACAGGTAGTCCGCTAAACTTCCATCAAGAAAGTTTATAAGCAAAAAATGATGAATAGGATGGAGGGCGCTATCAGGTTTGCGGACAAGGCGTGCCAACCAGTTATCTTGGCTTTGCGTATCAAGTTCGCAATGGAGAAAAGCAAGGATTTCTTTGGGATAAAAAGCTGTAAAAGCTTCCATCACTTCGGTTATTCTCACTCGACCGGAAAACGTTGCCAGATCACGTTTGACTAACGCGCGAACATACCGCTCCTGTAAGTGCTCTAAACCTTGTGGTACAGGTTTCTGTTCTAAAAGCCATTGTACAGACTGTGCAATTGTTAAAAGCACAGTTTCACGCTGTGTTTTCAATATAGGTTGTGAAGAGGGCAGGTATGTAATAGCATTCTCTGCTGTAATGTATGTATGACGAGTCTGCCGATTAGCCAACTGGACTGAACTCGCCTCCAACCATATGTGGTGTTTAGAGCAAACATATACACCAGATACTTGATGTTGTCGGTGCCAAAATGATTCACCATGCCGCTCTTTATCCTCCTTAGCACAGATAGGGCAGAAGCGAAGAGCATCTGGAGTAGGAACTGTACTTGCCATGACTCCAGCTCGCATATGTACACTCATTCCCTGAGTATGGCACATGTTATCACGCAACTGAGTGACGCGACTTGGTAGCAAAAATGGCGAGAAAAATGGTAGCAACGTGTGCTCATCAATCAAAGTGTCCACTGTATGTACCATTTCCCACGGCAGATGGGTTACCATATACTCCAGTCGACAAGGAAACGCAACCGTTGCAATCGTCTGTGGATTACCAAAGTATGTTGCTCCCACTGATCGCAGGTTGGGATAATTTAGTGCAGAAGCATTGCGGGCAACAGTACTATATATAATTTCCTCTGGATATGGATCGAGGAAAAAACTTATCATATTCAATCCTCAATATAATTAGCAGTAGAGGCGATTGTGCCGCTCTCGGTGAAAATTGTGTAAGGAGCTTTCTTATCTTTTGTACCTCGTCGCAGGATACCTACTACATCTTGCTGATCTGTTGGTTCCTCTGCTTGAGAAGCGGTGCGGCGCTTACGTTTCGGTTTTTCTGGTTTTGATGTGGTCTCAGCTTCTTGAGGCTGATCGGTTACTGTTATGGGTTTCGATTGCCGCTGTGGACTGGTTTCTACCTCCCCCGTTGTTTCATCGTCTTCTTCTGTTTCTAGGGCCGCTTTCGTAAATTTTGCTTCGATTTCTTGTATTGCATCTGCTAACAAGATGGGTTCTATATCATCAAATTGCTTAATCTTGTTCATGTCATTGTTGCGCAGCGCTCTCAAGAATGGTTGTAAAAGTCGCAAGCTTTCATGGGAGGCTTTGCGGAAAAGATCTGCAGTGAGCGTTTCGCATGGAGGTTTCTGTTCTTCTGACTGATGATCCTGTTTGACTTCTCCGTGCATCTCCATCGCATAGACTTGTGCTAGCAAAAATACTTTTACCGCTACGTCGGTAATGCCCTGGGATTCTTCATATAATGTGTGAATTAGCTCAGTAGGTTCATTTTCCTTTGTCCAAGGTACTGGGTTCCGTACAAATTGGTATTTCCACAACCGTTTGGCGAATTTATTCCATACTGCATCCTCTTTCATGCGTTCCCATATACGGTCTCCTTGGCCAGCAGCGCGACGCGCTCGTCGGAATTCGTTGCCGCACAAAATTGGTTCTGCTTTGAATGTCCCCACTAGCACGATTGGTATCCCAACCTCGTTGTCCATCTCGACTAAGAAGTTTAATAACTCATCTGCGCTAGTGCCGGGAGCACTTACCAAATTTTGAATCTCGTCAATTACGAGTACTCCGAGGCTGTGCTTTAATGCGAGATTTTTCATATCTGGGATGAAGTCTTCTATGCGTTTGCGGCTATGCTCTACAAAATCACGATAATAGGTTGTTCCAAGCAAAGCGTCTAGAGCCTGGAAGAACGTTTTCACCAGGATGGAGAGGTTCCCTTTGCGTGGACATTGCAGATGTAGCCAGGTGATTTGAACATGAGTAAATGGCTTACCATTGTAACAAGAGTGATAGATGATTTGGTTATACATTGCTAGAATCCGCTTGAGAGCTGTGGACTTCCCAATACCGCTTACACCAATGAAAGTAAAGCCGCGAGGAGCAGTTGCATGTGGAACATTTGGCCTGACCTTGCTATTTTTATATCGCTCGCGCATTTCTGCAATCGCGCGATTAGTGCCTAGCCAATATCCAGGCACCATTGGATTTCGGTTGAGGTAACCGCTCATGATAATGCGAGAGAGTTGTTGTTGAAGAGCAAGATGGATAGGTAGAGGGGCAAAGAAATCAGCGGCGTTGACTACTGCATGCATGCGGATGTGTGAAGGTTTAGCACGTATTGCCGGGTCCACCTCTGGATAGTATTTCAGCAATTCTCTTGCTTCAATCTCTGAGTAGATGGGGGGTAACGCCTCTATTAGGGGATTGCCCTGATATTCCGGTAATTCTGCCTCTCGGTATGTTGCTACTACGCCATTAGGATATATATCTTCATTCAATGATGTACTCATTATTTGTGTTCTTACTCCTCGTCATCATCAAGTAGTTCAAGCCGTCGTCGTGTTATTTCATCAAATGTTGTCGGAGTGGTATTAGGATGTGCTGATTGATTTGTGCTAGATTTGTCTGCCTTGCCTAATACCCATAGATATTTTTGCCGCTCATCGTCTGCAACCTGCTGTTTGTGTTCGCCATTATCGCGGAGTTGCGCAGCTTTGCTTGGGTTCGTCTGAGATAACTCCTCCAGCGTCTCTTGTTTTGCTCTGGCGACGATATGCTCACGATACGCTTCGTCATTGACACGTTGCTGCCGGTCATACATCTGTCTTGCACGTCTGGCATCTTCCTCACGAACGTAATGATCCTCAGCCCCGTACCAATCTAAGCTTGCAAACTTTGTGTCGTCGGGATGCAAATCGCATCTCTCTATATTTACACCATCATCAAGCAAGACATAAATGTGTTTTTGTGTGCGCCGATCAAAATAGATTTTCTTTTTTAGAGTCTCTTGCTTTAACTGTGCCTTCAGGTACCAGTGTTCCTTGTCGGCTGTCGGAGAGGTATACCTCAGACGGTTAAAGTGCAATCCGTCTCTTTTTACTGTAGCAATGTCATCCTCAAGCAAACATTTGCGTACATCGTCGAGTGGCAACGTGTTCAAATCACCCATACGGTTGTCTAATCCCCATTGCCAGATAGCGCTCGGATATGGCTCAACATGGGCAGCGATCATGTCTGGAGTGAAATGTTTAGTGCTAATTTCATGCGAGCGGTTGTATCGTACAATGCTGCTAATTAGAATTTGGCGGAATTCTTCCACTGTTAATTGAGCTTTGTAACGATAATCCGGTTCGCCGCGAGTTCGGTGATGGACGTATCCTGGTAGGAACTGAATGGTTTGGTCTTTGAGGGTGCGGAAATTGCGCTCGACTGCTGCTTTCCAGGTAGGACGATAGGGCGGTGTGGCTGAAATCTGCATCTTCAGCACTCGGCACATGTCTTTTGCCCGCTTAGAGTATAATTCACCACGATCGCTCGTAACAGCCCGAGGTAGATGATAGCAAGGCCAATCTGCTTCCGAAAGATCGAAAAAGTTGTGCTCTGCGCAGTATTCTACCTTGTTGCGGACCATGTTCTCAAATGCTAACATAGCTCCAAGCCAGCTTGGGCCTTCCATGAGCACAGCGAAACCAGCAATTAATCCTGAGAAGAGATCAACGATGACATGCACGACCGGTCTCCCAATAATTAGTGTACGGTCGAAATGACTGCGCAGATAAATATCTCCTATAGTGGCATCATAGTAGAACATGCTTCCAGGACCATGAACTGCACCACGTACAGTGCCCAGTAGAGGGCGCATATCTTCCTGAAAACGTCTGCGTCCGAAACGGGCTGTAAGCATCCGCTCAAGATCATTATCCTTGTAGAACCAGTATCGGAACTGGTTCATTTGGGGCGTTTCTTCCTTCGGCTTTAGAATTGGCGTGGAAATACCATTACGGATTTCATCACCGCTAGAGAAGTACGTTTTGCAGAACTCATGATAGGTATCTGCAAAAGACATTTTTTTCTGCTCATAGAAGAGCCTTTTGCTCCGCCGAATGTTTTCGAGAATAGAGGATGTGATATTAATGCCGTCTGGTTCATTGTTTCGCTTAGACCATCCGGTCTGCCGCCCCCGTTTAACATGTTCTACTGTATCACCAGCCGGGTTCTGATCATCATTAACAATCCGTTCTTTCCCTTTGCCTCCACATTTATACCAAAGTGGCAATAAGGCATTTGGTGTTTGGCCTCCCTGCCAGTATCGGCGCAAGCGGATGTAGAATATCTTCTTGTCTTTGTCTTCCTTCTTTGCAGCTTCGCTTATTAATGGACCCAATATCTTAGAGTCGAGCAGATCCAAATCATGGTTCTCAACAATAGTGCGAATGGAAGCCATAGCACTATCTCTCCGTTTGCGGTGTTCTTCTTTGATATCTTTATCCAATCGGTAAAGACGAAAGTAAGGGTCCTGAGTAGTAACTCGTGCCTTACCTTCTTCAAAACCCTGATCAAGTTCTATTCTCTTCCTTATGCAAGGCCAGGCCATAGTATTGGCTGGATCAATGTCGATGGTGGCTATATGGGTGGATAAATTATTAATCCAAAGCACACGCTCAATATATGTCTTTCCTGCCTGGTCTTCCCATTTGCCTTGATCGTTTTGCCATTGTATAAGCATGTTGACGCTATAGTTCACTGTGATCTCCCTAAGCCGTTTGTAATGCTGTATTTAGAATATGTAGCGGCTTTGCAGGCTCCAAAGGCTGTCGAATATCGATAAACCATTGATGTGTAGCGATAAGGTAGTATGCGACAGCCAGGCTAGAGCCTCGTTTGACACCAAGCCGGTAATCACATGATTTAGCGACGTTCGTCAGTGAATTTGAAGTTTCTTCACCCATCATTTCGGTTAACACTTGAGCTGTATCTATGAGTCTCTCATGTTCAACGAATTGAGGTAGAAAGTATGATTGGTATAAGATTCCAATATTATTGACAACAACTGCCGGCATATCGCGTTCTGTAACGATTCCCCAATCTACTCCATGTGCCTGCCAATATCGACGTTCTATTTCGAATTTTTCGATGACTCGTTTGTTGGCAAGGTCCTGTACTTTTTTAATGGTTCGTGCATGGTAAACACGCTTGCCATCAATCTCAAGTGTAAGTAGAAAATCTGTAGTTAAGACGACAGGATGTTTAGTCTCATTGTCCTGTGGATGCTTGATTTTTCGCTCTGCTGCAATGGTAAGTGTTTCTTCTAGCGGTGGGCGTTTGGAATCAAACGAGAGTAATGGGAATTGCTCTCGAATATCGATAACCTTGCGGGCCCAACTGCTAAGATAGAAAAAACGTAGTTCCATGTTGCTCAAGAGATGATGATCACGCCCTTCCGTTTTCCAGCCTGGCACGATGGAAGATAAACCATCTGAAGGGAGATCGTAGATGTGAATCCACGGATTATACAAAGCTCCTTCTCCCTTCCCGCGTTCTTCCTTCAGATATCGTTTAAGAAGCTTGGCATCAAATTGTTTAGGATAGCGTACCGCCATAGATATCCTCCTTTCTTAAAAATAAAGCTATATTTCTGCAAAAATATGCTTTGAGTGATCTAAAACTATATATCATTCATTATAGTACTAGATAATATAGCTATTGTAAATAGTTCTAGGCAATTGTACCCAGTAAAGCCGTTATTTAAAGCGTCGGGTTAGAAGCGAGTAGTGGAACAAGGAGTAGAACTATACTATGAAACGCCATGTGCCTCAGACGCACTACTCCACGTAACTTCAGCAAACCCGGTCAGAAGCTATTGTTAGCGAATTGGTTTTCTGTGCTCAATTTTTGATTTCGCTAACAATATCATTATCCAGTGAAGGGCTCAAAGAGTTATATAAAGATGAGCTTGAGATAAGGAGCCCTTCACCACTTACTAGAGTTCTACTGAACAAGGAATTTTTTCTATGTTTTGAGTCAAAATAATTTCTTACTGATTCTCTGAAAGGAAATGGCTCCTCCACGCCAACATATATCCATTGATAAGCCATGCGTGAAGAACCCCATTATCTGGATAGGTGTTACGGGCCGTAACATAGGCATAACAATCTACCGCGAAATCAATCATGGAGAGATACTCCATTTCCTCCTGATTGTTTGTTACGCGAACAAGATCCTCTTGAAAAAGTTTTTGACCTCTCTCCCATGCCCCCTTTATCTGCGGAAATATATATTGTAATTGACGCCATTCTTGTTCAAACCGCTTCGTCTTCTTCGCGTTCTCGACGGCACGTACGACAAACGCTTCGATTTGTTCTGGTTGAAGCGCCTCCTCATCGCTGGCACGTCCATATTCGCTTCCCCCGTATGAGATGAGCTTTCTTATATGTTGTGCCGCAAGAGCTGCCGCAAACAGTTCTGGGTCAAGGTCATCTCGTTGAAGGTTGGTATAGTCTTCAACATCCTCTCGCTCCATTGAATCTTCTCCTCCCTCCATCCAGCTGGATAAGTTTCTTCTAGGCTGGATACCACTTTTTTCGCTCATTATCCCAGAGGACTCATGGGCTGCTAAAAAATTCGTCATCTGATGATGCCATTCCGCCATCTTGCCAAGGTTTTCGAAGAATTGAGTGATGTCTTCCTCCTGCACAATGGGAAGCAGCGGAAGAGCAAACCCTTCAGTCACTTCTCCGCTTGCGTTGATACTCATAGTATCAATAACTGGGATGGTGGCTTGATCCTGCAGCTGGCCTCGTGCATGCTTTAATGCTGTATCAATGAGCCCTCTACCCTGACTGATGATGACTTCCCATTCAATACAAACATCAAAATCATCGAGATAGACATGCAGTGAGGCTGAGAACTGAGGAAGTGTGGTCTCGATATTTGAGTAGACAGTGAGAAATGTGAAAAGTTCACGTCTGAATGCTTTATAGCGTCCTTGCATATTCCAGTAGGTTTGATTCAGGACGTTCGTACCCTCGTTTGTTGCTTTTTCAAGTTGTGCACGCCGTTCTGGGAGGACAAGGGACCAGTCAAAACAGCAAAACCAGAATAGAAGTGCTCCCCCAGGCAGGCACCAGACCATGCGCTTCCCCCTCTTAGAGGTCTGGTAGGGCAACTTGCGTGCATTCTCCCACAAGAATAATCTCCGCCACCTGGGAATATGCGTCTCCGTACGGAGCCCAAGCATCTTGCAAAGTTCAATCACGGGAATATACGCAGTCTCGTCACTTATATACAAGACGGGGATTTTATACTCAAAATAGGAAAGTGTGATCGTGGTTTGTCGAATCTGTTCTGGATGCTCTTCCACTTCCATCAACCCTGCCTCCCTTGATGATGTGTTTACTGTTCTTTTGTGCTCAAATAAAGCGTCAGATCATGAATGACGGATGGACTATTAGCCCAGCGCAGAATGTGTTCTGCATTCTGTACTAGGTGCTCTTGAATAATGACTTTTGATCGTTTGCAGATGTCATGATCCTCAAAGATCGGGCGCGCTAGCTCAGACTGAACAGCATCGAAGCAGCGTTGTGGTGTGACTACGCAAAGTTGCATGTCTCGTTTTGGGAAGAGCACTGCTAAGTCAGAGAGACGAAGCAAGCTTTTAGAAATATCTGCAGTCGTTAGCTCAATCTCATAGGCTGCGATAATCTCGTTCTTCCGTAGCCAGAGGACATCAATGTGTTGAATGTGGAAAGCAGGATCGGCTACAATAGGCAACGATTGCAAGCTGAGGTTCCCCAGCCTTTCCTCGTTCCACACTTTCTCATGGTCATCGATAGCTATCCAGATGCTGCAGCCAACCTTCAGTCCGATTTTAGCAAGGAGCCATTGGATATAGGTATGATTCGTATCCCTTTGTCCTTTTTTATAGATCATGTTTCCCTTCCTACTGATAGTGCTGGCATATATGCTTGTTACATCTGGATGCTGATCGTTTCTTATCTCTGGTAACTGTGGAGATGCAAGAGAGCTTTCGCAAGATGAAGAAAGAGAAGATGGTGACTCTTCACCAGAGGCGCTATTCATGTACCGCCAGAGAATAAGCTGCTCCAGTTCCCAGGAGGTGAGGCCAAGTGATTCCTTCAATGCAAGAAACCACGCCTTGAATGCGAAGTACCTATCGATGGGGTTTTGTAAAGAACTCGATGGTTCCTGTTCTTTCAGAAGGGCATTGCGCATCTCAAAGGAGAAAATCGGCCAGTTCTCTGCCTCCTGGATATGCCACCATACACTTAGAAAGAAGGGAACGCGTGCAGGCTGAAGTTGCCACCTCTTGGCTTGCTCAGAGAGAATGATATCTTCTAAAAAATGAATGAATGCCTGCATATGCTGCTGCCCATCTTGCTGGTCTACTGGGATGCGCAGGATCATTCGTAAGAGGTGTGCAAATGCATCTTCATAGGGGATATATTTGACCAGTTTATTGAAAAATAGTCCTCCTGACATTCCTCTCAAGCTAAAAAGGCTCCACTCTGCATGTGTTTTTTGTTGAAAGGTTGTATTGAACTCTTTAAGCGTGATAGCGTTTTCAAGAAATGAGTTTAATACTTGAAGCATGTCTTGCTTTACTTGATTTCTCTGTATACCTATCTCTTTATCGCGCGTAACTGATACTGAGTCCTCTTTGTATGCCCTTTGTAACTTGTGCCATTGTTCTATGCTCTCATAGGACCACATCATCTACCTTTTCTCCTCACGTAACTTTTCCTTTGATCATTGCAACAATTAATTGATGCTCTTGTTCGCTTCCTCCTTCGACCACTTTTGCCGCCATGCAGTATGTCTCATCTTGAGTCGATAAGTAAATTATACCACGCTAGGACTATTATCGAATAATCCTTGATGAGAATATCATTCTATGGTCCTAACGTGGGCTTTTTCAAGAAATAGTTCCTCCAAATACACTACATTCATGTCTGACGAAATTCCTGATCTTCCTGGCTATGTCTCTACAAAGGAGGCAGCAAAGATGCTGGGCATCTCTGAGCGAAGGATTCGCCTTTATATCGAAATGAAACGGCTCCCGGCAGTTCGGGCAGCCGATGTTCTTATGATACCTGTGGAGAATGTCAAAAATTTTGAGCGGAAGATCGTTGGACGCCCTCGCAAAAATGTACTGACTTGGCGCATATCCTCAGCTGAAAACACTCAGTTTATGACCTTCATCTCACTTCAGATGCGACTTCATCAGGAAGAGCAGTTGGCGCAACGGCTAGAAGAGATAAGGCGCAACGGGCAGCATGTCTTCCCTGGTACGATTGTGCGCTATATCGTGAGAAGCCAAACAATTCCGAGTCAGGTAGAGATTGTGCTGGTCTGGAGAAGTACTGTTATGCCGAACGAGGCAGAACGCGAACAGGCACTAGAAGCATTTCGACAAACACTGGCTGATGTGCTGGATTGGAGTACAGCTCAGTACAACAGTGGTGAGGTGATGATGCACACATGAGGCTTAACATAAGAGGAAGTTAAGTATAAGCATAGACATACAACAAGTGAAACGAGACCTAAGAGCTAGTAAAATTGAAGAGCTATTTAGAACTCTCTCTAAAGAGGAGCTTGACTGGAACAAACTGTCAGAAGTCCCGCCCGAAATCTTTTATAAAGATCAAGTGAATGCAAATTGGACCCATGTTTCAGGGTCCAGCACACACTATTACTGAACTGAATTGATACTTTTCTAATCTAATGCGAGTTCTGGCGAAATCTCTTTAAGTATCCTCTTAATTTTTTCCAGCCTTTCTTCTGGCATGTCCTTACTACTAAATTCGATTCGTACGTTGATTTTGAGTTCTTTACCTACCGTTAGCGTTTTTAGTTCGGTGACTTTAGTGCCGAGATTCTGTACTCCGATGAGATCCAGAATGGCTTGTGTGCTACGTTTATCGCTAGCCGGCTGCCATTGAGGAGACTCTTCTCTTGTGAGTTGATCAACGTTTTTAGGGGGCTGCTGATCTACTGGCTCGTATGGTGCGCTCGTTTTTTCACTGAGCTGGAAGACTTTGACAGCTTTAGCACCTGCAATATCACATGGCCATTTGGAGTCGTTTGTACGATCTAGCTTGCGCGTTAAAAAGGCTTGATTGAGCACATCACTGACTATTGCCCAGGGCAAAGGCTGACCTTGCTTCTGCGATAGTGCATGGGCAATCACATCTGCCGTCGTTATTTCCTCGTGCCACGCTTCTGGTAACTCTTCTGGCAAGATTTGATGCATGCTAATAGGGGCGAGCGGTGGTTGCAGCACTGCATCTGCAGCAAGGATCTCTTCCGGCACTTCTTCACCGTACAAGCTGGCCTCACCTGCTATTAGCCAGAGCTTTTTGCGGGCAACGGCTTTTTTTACTGCCGCGTTGATAACCGCTCGTGAGACCTGTGGGATCGTGTATAGGTCGTCGTAGTCATATGCTTCATTAGGTACAGACGCAACATAGCCACCCACAAAGTACTCATACAGCTGCTTCAGGGACACTCTGCCATTCTCCCACAATGCTGGAAGGTTGCCAGGCTGCAAGAGTTCAGGTTGGACCTCTGATAGTTCCGCGTGCTCCGGAAGGACAACCTCTAAATCTTTGAGCACGCCTGATGATAGATCCAAGCTGCTTATGTCTTGGTGCCAGAACGTTGTACCGCTTTTGGCAATCCTGAGCACAAAGATACCTTCCTTGCAGCCCTGAAAGATTGTTTGCTCAATTGGGTCAATTTTTAATAGCTTAGGCAGGCGGGGATATTTTGCAAATGCATTGACCAGATGGCTGAATGGGTGCGCCTTATCTCCCTCTTTCCACAGATCATATGGACCACCAGGCAAAAGTGCCCCAGCTGAAATTGGATCGAGCTTGATGCGTGCCTGAGGGGCGCTCTTCACTGCGTCAAATAGTGGCCCTCCATTGCCTTGAAGTCGAAATGCTATGATCTTATTTGCGCCATCAACTTCGTCAACGCTAACAACGATGTTATACATTTGGCGTATAAGTTCGACGACACGTTGGGTGCTTTTATTTTTATAGTCTTTTAGCAGTGCCTGACGTGCCACGTCAACATCCTGTACGCGCAATTGTTTCTCAACCTCTAGCCAGCCTAAATATTTCTGCACCTCAATACGAGCACCATCCAAACTATCTTTTGAGGGCACAACCAGCAAAATAAAGTTCTTGGCGGCACGTGGTTTATCAGGCCCGCTGGTTTCGTTGATATAGCGTGTTGCTTCTTCACTTGGATCATTAACCATCGAGGCAGCCTTTGGACCAAGAATAACATAATGGAATTCCGAGTTATCCTCTACATCCTTTGTCCCTCCCGGCGGGAGTTTATGCACTCTGGCCCCCGCTATAGCTGCCCCTTCAGTGAGACCTTTGCTCGTTTTGATCTGCTCGATAAGATGTTCGTCAACATCGGCTCTTGTGATATGTAAGGCAGCATCATGGTGCATATGCGTCAGGTTAGGACGTGGACCAAGCCGCCATTTGTCAGGGAGATGTGCCTCACCGTCACGACCCGTTAAAACGCTCTGGATGTTTCTTTCGTCCAGGAACCAGGAATTCTGCACCCACTCGCGCAGCGCTTTATCCAGTTCGATTTTGTCCGGTCTGGTATGTCCTACTAGAAGATAGAGATCGCGCAGCGATGCATCCGCACCAAGCGGCTGAGAATGCAAAAAGGTTGCGAAGACGGCCTGCTCCATTTCACGATGTTTCAGTCCATAGTGTTCCGTTTGTATCTGACGAGCTTTGCCCAACTCTCCTTCGACAATATTTGACCAGTCATACTTCTTCCCTTCGTATTCTTCATGTGAAACAATACTGGTCAGTTCGCGTGTTGCTTCGGATAGACCCTTTTTAGCAGGATCACCAATGAAGACATTGGTTGAAATCAGTGGGCTATCATCCCACTGTTCGGCATCGCGCAGTGCCTGGGCAAACGTCCTGAGCACACCACGCGTACGCTGGAAACCTTCTATATTGGTCCACTTTCCATACAATACTTCTGTGAGATCGGGATGGAAGGGATAGCTTTCGAGTAAACGATCCTCGACTTCGCGCCTTCTGCGGGCGCTCTGCTCGTCGAGGTTCGCGATGCCCTGATAGGCAGCTACCACATGCGAACGAAAGTGCTCTTTGTTGGCTATAGATTCGGGTGTGAAAAAGCGTCGTCGTAATACTTCCGCAACCTCTTCTTTCTCCACTGGCTGGATGCTTTCCTCATTTTCGCGTCGGAAGATAGCATAGAGTTCCTGTGTGAGTCCCTTGCCTTGTTTGTCGCTCTTGAGCGGATCACTCGCCAGCAACGAGACGACCATAGCACAGGTATTGACTTTGGTCACTGCCTGGGTGAGATATTGGAAGAAATCGATCAAACGGATGCGCCATTTCTCATCCTGCTCCACTTTTTCGCGGACATACATCAGCACTTCGTCGATGAGCAACAACGTAGCCATGCCTTCTTGCTGCGGACCTTCCAGCAAGTCTTTCAGCAGATTTTCCGCTGGCGGCGTCTCACGTTCTTCCGCTAGTCCTTCAGCATGCAGCGAGCGCAGACCATTATCGCCAGCTAGCTGATAGGCGAGAATGCTCCAGGGATATTTCAGCCGACGTTGCTCACCATCCGGTCCCTTGATATCCATTCCGCGTTCAACATCCAGCTTGTCAAAGGGTAATACCACCACACGGGTACGCGGAATGTCCAGTTCGATGTGCCTCGTGAATTGTTTGACAGCGGGCAGATCGGGCAATTTATCAAGGTGATGTGTCAGGTGATAGAGGGTAATCAAGGTATGCGTTTTTCCGCCACCATAGGTTAGTTCCAACTGCCGGGTCGCCTTGTCACTTTTCCCAGCCAGGCGCCAGATAACATCTCGACACAGATTACGTAGATTGACTGTGGGATAGGTCAGAGCGAAAAAATCGTAGGGATTGCGATAAACCTTGCTACCACGGTCCATCACTACTTCGTATATGTCAGCAGCGAAGACTGCCAGTGTCAGCTCTCCACTACGCAGATCCTCGCGCAGACGTACAACTTCGTGCCAGGGTGTTAGATGCGTGGTTGTGCTCATGCTTGCTCCTTCAATTCAACGTAAAAGAGGTTCTGTTGTCGGATGCTCTCGCGCTTTTCTCCGTTGCTGTGTCCACTGATATGGTTGCTAATATTCTCTAGCAGCGCGCGTTCATCGCTCCCTTCTGCTGCCAGCTCAATGACTGCCTGTAACACCTGGGCAAAGAGCGCATCCTGTCCCAGCCCATGGGTACTTATGTAATCATCAACTTTGTTCTGATCACGCTCCATCCATAGGTACAGCAGGCGGTGGATTTGGTCGATCATAGGAATTGGCTTGCCCGGAGGAGCTGCATACCCCATCTCTGACCGCTTGCGCTGCAACCAGGTCTTGAGCCGCACCTTGCTCTTCGTGCCTACTTCCATTTCCGCGTCCTCGTGCACCTCTTCCTCCGTTTCCTCCTCCACAGCCTCCATTTCTACCAGACCACCTGAGCGAGCCAGAATATCGTAACGATCCAGCAGGCCACTGACTTCCAGTTCGCACGACATTGCATATAGAATGCAAGGACCAACAGGCACGCTCTCCATGTGGAAATCATGGCGATGCAGAAGATAATAGGTTGTGACATCATCTAGTCCACTCACAGTCGTTTCATCACCATCGCGCATCAGCACCCGCCCGACCACAAAGTCCAGTACCAAGCGCCGCACCTGGCGCAAGAACTCTGTAACCTTCATGACCTCATCTGGCCTATCTGCCTTCTTCACCACCGGATACTTGCTGTACGCCTCCATAGCCGGACCCGTCGCCGCCCATACAAAGTCTGGCCCGCGAATACCTGCATCCCAGAAGCTGCGCAACTGCACCTTGATTTTTTCGCGCATCTCTGCCAGCACACCTTGATCCCAGCCTGGTCGTGCCGTTTTTGACCGCTTCTTGCACACCATCCAGACTGAAGAAGAGAGTGCCGCAGAGGAGATCGCACGTGTGCGATTGCCCATCTCGGTCTGTATAGGCCAGCTCCCATCTACCACAAAACCAGCACGAATGATGGCTGACACAAGCGTCTCCCAGGCATCCGGCTGCTTATGCGCAAAAACGACTACGAGCCGCCCATCGGGTACCAACGCCTGGTAGCATGCTTGAAAGGCACGATACATACCATCTTCATAATTCTTCTTCGATACTTGCTTATTCCCCTCAAAGCGGCTAGAATCATCGATCAGTTCGCCATCATTCCTTGTGTGGTCCCATTTAGGCGAAAGCGGATTGTGAAAGACTTGATCTATTTCATCCGATAATCCATAAAGTGAACGGCGCAGCCAGACATAAAAGAAATCCATCAGGTCTGAATAGGGAATAGCATCGTAGTAAGGTGGATCGGTGACGATGACATCCAACTGCTCTGGCTCTGCCAATGTAGCAGATCTATTTATAACATTGGTTGATGCTTCTGGACCAGCATCGTAAGCAGCAATTAAGCAATGTTCCGTTACTCTTGCCACCCAATCGAGAGCGCTGTTATAATTTCCTGAAGAACTCGAAAGAGGATTTAACTCCGCGAAGTCCCAGTTGACAGGAAGAGCAAATCTAACAAAAACATGGCTCATTTTTTCACCAGAAATATGCCATGTACAGAGAGTTGCGATATAATCAGCAACTTTGTCTATAACTACCGCTAGATACGCACAAACGACCTCGATCCACTTCTGGTCATACCCTTCATCCCTCATTGCATCTCGTACGGCCCGAGTATGTTTGACAAACGTACCTAGTGCTACAAGCTGGCGTGGAGTAAACAACTTGTACCATTTGTCAAAACCGTAAAGTGGTACACGAAATCCCGGGCTCTCTTTGCTTGGTAAAGGCTCGTCTGGTAGGCCAAAGGGGATTTCTGCAAATACGGCGTCTACTTCTTGTACTGCCAACTGTGCGGCTACCAGTTCTTCCTCGGTGGGCAGGCGATATTCTTTGCTGCCTGTACCCTCAACCACGACTGCGGTCATAATAGCTCCTAGCCTGCCTGCCTGTCCTTCGGCGCGCAGTTCCTCCATGCGCATGATTGCCTGACAGCAGGGACAGGTGACGCCTGAGCGCGACATGGTGCCTCCAGCTAGCTTCTTGTCGAGTTCGTTTTTCTGCGTGGTGCTGCCAATTGATGTTTCGGCCTTGTTTAAGATGCCGAAGACGACGCCTGTTTTGCCGGCGTTGGGTTCCATGGTCAGAACGACTCGCTTTTTGTCTTTCTTGCAGAGCCAGCGGGTTTTGAGTAGTGGGATGGTGGCGCGGCAGTTGCGGCAGGGAACGGTTCTTGCCCATAAATATGCTACGGTAGGCTTGCCATCAATCACGGGATAGAAACGCTCCAGGTCTTGCTTTGCCTGTTGCAATACCCACAAGCCCCAGGCGCGCACATGCCAGGCCAGGTTTGCCTGTGCTATCTCGTCCTCGACAGTTGCGGCGAGTAAGCGTTGCGGGGTTGCTACCTTCTCTTTGCCAGGTTGCGCGATACCAAGTTGTGCCAGCTTTGTTGAGACAGCGATTTTCTTGATGCCTCGCGTTTCTAAATAGTTGTTCATGAATTCAAAGGATTGCAGGGCGAAGTCAGGGAGGGGCAGAGTTTTTCCAGCCATACGCTGAGGGTATTCCAGGGTGCATTTGAGGATAAACCAAGCGACTGGATTGATGTCGGCGGCAGTGACTTCGCAGCCCAGGCGCATCGCTTCCAGAGGGATGGCACCGCCACCGGCAAAAGGGTCGAGCATGCGCGGCGCGCGTCCACCGAATGTTTCGCGGATCTTGTCGCGGAACCATTGCAGATCGGGGCTGGTCTCATTCCCCCAATGAAGTATGCCACCCTCTGTCTCCGTCTCATTCCTGGTCAGTTTGCCTCCAAGCCTGCTGAGTATCTGCCGACGCTCATCATCATCATCGGGATCTTTGAGCAAGGTGGCAATCAAGGCCGCCCTACTGGCCGCCAGCGGGCGACGGGCAGGCCAGATGTGCAATGTTGAAATATGACCATGGCGCACGTTTTTTTCATGTACCGAATCCAAAGATACTTGCTTTAGTGGAAATGCGACCTCAATCAGGCGCTTATCTAACATTCTGTTTTATTCCCTTCCCTCTTGTATCCCTGTCGCAAAAATTGAGCGGCTTTCGATCAGTATGCTGCCTTTGGCACGCACAACTAACTTGCCAAATGGATCTTGTACACGTATCAGGCGTGGATACTGCTTCTCACAATCGAAGACGACATACAACCAGTAGCGTTCACGCAAGGTACAGGCTTTCCCATACTCGTTCTCGCTCATCTCAATCGTCCCCATGCCAACGCGCCCCTTGATCTCAATCGCTCTCTGCTCGCCAGTGGCATATTTTGCGAGCACATCAAAACCTGGCCACGAGCTCAATCCCATGCGTGTAGCATTGGCAGGATTTGAAACGTCAAAAACTTCGGCTCCTTGCCCGCGTTCAAAGGTCATCGCTACCTGCATAGCCCGTTGCTCTACGTCAAGGTCAGTGTGCGGTTCCGTTGTAACAATGGGAACCACCAGTGCATGAGCCAGCGGAATGATCTCACCGACCTCGATCAGTTCCGACTCTCGTCTCAGCGCGGCGAGGGTTTGCACCTTACGCTGGGTAAGACTAGCATAGTGCTGCTCAATTTTTGTCAGTTCGCTTCTGATGAGCGCAGCATTGGCCCCACTCTGTTTCCCTTGTAGGCGTGCCCGACGATTCAACAGATCGATCTCTAAATACTCAAAGCCGAGTTCAATCGCTTCGGCCCGCTTGTTAGCAAAATCATGCTCGTAGTTTTCCCCTATTTCCGCTGAGAGGGCATGCTGAGCAAATGTCAAAACCTGTGATCTCGATGCTTCTCCGTGCAGGGCAAAATACAGATACATTTCTGGCACCTGCGCAAGTGGACGCAAGCGTAGCAGTTCTTCTACTGCACACAGTTCAATCTCTTGCGTTTCGTACTGTTTAAAAGCGATCAGGTGCTTACGCAGAATTTCGCGCTGCTGCAATTGGGGAAAAGCGGGATCTTCACGGCGAATAATAGTGGCCTCAAGGAGATGGTAGAGGTAGGGATGCTGCGTACTGGCATCCTCAAAAGCCGCTCCTCTACGGGCTTCCTGGGCACACACGAGATTAATCCTGTCGCGGATGCGCTCAAAAACTGGTTCGCCGGGATGCAGAAATATAGATTCATCCCTTTCTATGTATGGATAAAGCGTCAAGGCTTGCTGCCTTTCAGCAGGATAGTGTTCAATCGCTCGATAGAGCCACTGCAAACCACCTGCTCTTGTGGAGTGAAAACGAAATGTCTGCTCCAGAGAGCCTTCAATATCAAGCTGGAAAAGCGCGGCTGCATGCTCAATGAACTGGCGCATATAGCCAGGCAGTAGCCATTGCATCTTTTCTTGTGCCATCTCCTGCTGCAAGCGTGCCAGTTGACCTCTTATCGTATCCCGACCTCCCTGCACCAGTTGATCTTTCTGTTGCAGTTCCAATACCCGCTCTTTATTCAGATCATCGGGGAACACCTGCTCTACATCTTCTTCTTGTAACTGACGCATATATTCTTGCAGGGAAATGCCTTCCATTAACTGCCCTAATACGTCGTAGACTTTGTCGCTCCCCAGTTCCACTTTGATACGCTCTAATTTCTCCAGTAGAGTGCGCATCACACGTCCCTCGCGTGTATTGCACGCTACCAGGTTAAAAATATAGACAGGGTCATGCTTCTGCCCATAGCGATGAATGCGCCCCATCCGCTGTTCCAGGCGGGCAGGGTTCCAGGGGAGATCGTAGTTCAGCATAATCCAGCACACTTGGAGGTTGATACCTTCGCCAGCGGCGTCAGTCGCGACCATAAAGCGCGCACCACCCTGCTCTATGGGGCGGCGGAAAAATACCACCTCTTCCTCACGTCGCTGGTAATCCATGCCACCATGTATACTGGCAATTAGATCCGCATAACCTAGACCCTCCAGGCGTGTAACTAGGAAATCAAGTGTATCGCGATGTTCGGTAAAAATTAGAATCTTCTGGTCGCTATAACGCTCATCGCGGAGCAACTCACGCACTTTCTCAAACTTCGTATCTTCGACCGTCTCAAAAACTTGCTGGGCCAATTGACAAAGTTCGCTTACACGACTCAACTCACGCCGCAACTCCTCCAGAGTATTGGCAAGTGTTGAGCGCAAGATATCTTGTTCGTTACCCTCATTTTCTTCCTTACCGTCCTTAGGACTCTCTTCTTCGTCGGCTGTTTTTGATTCAAAAGTATCTTTTATGGTATCCAGATTGTGTTGCGTCTCGCGAAAATATTGGAGAGGCAGATTACCACCTTCCAACTCTTCTACGAATGTTTGCAGATTTACCCTGCGTCGTTGGAGCGAACGCAACAGTGCCCAAGTGGAGCTTGCCAAGCGCCGTTGAAAAACGCTCATTGCCAGGCATACAGCAGAACGATTGAGCTGCACTGCAGAGTTATAATAATCATGTATATAGCTCGTCGTCTCTTCGTAAAGCGTCTGCTCGCTGACCAAGCCCTGCGTCAAATCGTAGCCAAGCGTTGTCGCCTCACGTCTAGGGTAAATTGGCTGTCCGGCAAAGTCGATCATCTCCTCCTTAGTACGCCGGATAAAATAGGCACGTTTTGCTTCTGGTGTATAATTTTTAAATGCCTCATACGAGGTGAATATGTTCGGCTCCAGCAGGCTCCACAGAAAATAATAGGGCATATCCTTCCCCATATGCGGCGTTGCACTCAGCAAGAGCAAGTGTTGGCAGCTCCAGTTCAATCTCCATCGATCATCATCAATGAAAACGCCCGCGAGAGCCTCCGCCAATCTAAAACGTGCCGTTTTATGGATGCGCAGATCTTGGTCGCGATACGCCGCCAGTTTATGCGCTTCATCAAAAACGACCAGATCATACGGTTTCACCTCTTCGTTTTGTAGATGAGCAAACAATCTATCACCACAGAGCGTCGAAACACTGACAATCATGAGATCATTACTTGGTTCTGTAAATGGATTTGTATGCCGGGCCTCGCTGCCAGAGATAATTGTAAACTGCAAATCAAACAGCCGTCGCAGCTCCTGTTCCCAGTTTCCCACCAGTCCCGCTGGTGGTACAATCAATACTCTTGTAATTAGGCGACGGGAGAGCATTTCGCGGATATACAGACCCGTCATAATAGTTTTGCCAGCTCCAGCATCGTCAGCTAATAGAAAGCGCAGACGCGTCTGCGGTAACATGTGCTCATATACCGCGAGACGTTGATGTGGCAACGGATCAATGCGTGAGATTTCAGTTGCAAAGGTTGGGTTAAAAAGATATCCGTAGCTCAGACGGCTCCCCTCTACTATTAGGCGTACCCTTTCCGCATTCCCCGTAAAATCGATAGCAGGCACTTTATAGCCTGGATTTTCTTCTTCGCGGTTCTGCATAGAGGACTGGATATCACGTATCTTTTGTATATATTCAGGTGATGGGCTACTCTGTCCCTTTTCCCAGGAGCGCAAGAGGCCCAACGGTACGTCTAATAAGCGAGCAAATTCTTTCTGGGTATGCCCGAGATTTTTTCTGACATTCTGTATGAATTGAGAAATTTCGGAGGAAAATGCTTCGCTTTTTTCCGTTTCTATCTCCACTATTTACTCCCAGACTAGCAGGCTTTTCACTCAATCCTTCTATTATAGTAAACCGCTTGTTACTTTTCAACGTTCCTAAATTATATGCCTTAAAGAGAATATTTGCCATATCTAATTGTAATGTTGACAATGAACGATGCAATTGGGTATAAACTAGTACAAGATCAATATTTCTATATACTTCAAGCGAGAACAACACATGAGTTTAACATTGCCTCCTGAACTTTTATCACACATGCCGAACGAGACACGTGCTGAATTTATCAGCAGGGCCTATGTATATGCTGTAGCTGCGCGTGCTGGAGTGAATGTTACAAAACCAGAGTTCGATTTTGGCGTAGATTTTATCTTTACACGGATAGGTAAAGAAACATATGGGTTGCGAGACATGCTCTATATACCTCTGACCTGCCAATTGAAATCGTCAAAGGATTGTGAATATAGAGGTGATGAGATCTATTACGTGCTTGAAGCAAAAAATTACAAAGATTTAGTGCGGAGTTCGAGCAGTATCCTGATCTTACTCTGGTTGCCTGCAGAGATCGATAAGTGGATTGCGCAAAGTGAAAACAGCTTGCATTTGTTTAAATGTGCATATTTTTATAAGATAAAGCCAGAAGATCGAAAGGAAGTTCCTAACAAAACTCGTGTAACGATTCATTTTCCTAGATCGCAAGTTTTCACTGCGGAGGCACTGCTGCAGCTAATTGATGAAATACAACCGAGGCTAGAGCTATGAATACTTTTCTTGAAGAACAAGCTTTGAAAAACATCAGTATAGAAGATATTCGTACGTATCTTCAACAAAACGAGTGGCAGCAGGTACCATATGCAGATACCCGTCTACAAGTATTTGTCCTGCGCAATAGCGCTAGCAAACCAGCACTATTAATGTTACCCGTCGATCACGAACTCACCGATTTCTATCCCCGCCTAGCTGATGCGCTTGCAATCCTTGCCAGAAGCGAGCAACTGCCCACAAGTATCCTGTTACAAATATTGCAAACAACAGGTAATGATGTGATTCGTTTGCGCTTGCAGCTCCCAGAGGATCAGCGGCCCTCTATTCCCCTAGTAGCCCAATTTCTGGAAGGCTTGTACAATCTGGTAGTCTATGCAGCCTGTATGGAGTTGAGCGGAAGGAGACGGTATTTCAACCGTCCATTTGATGAGGGTCTGCAAGAAACACAACAATTTCAATTTGGTCATACCTTTCAAGGGAGTTTTGGTTTTACCATGGCCGCTCCCACTATTCAACCAACCCTCATTGAGGAGAAGCCGTTTGTGGGCAGAAGAATTGTCGAACGCATCACACGTGGCTTGCTCACTGTACAGAAAGCCGAGATGGAACAAGACTCGTCTGTCATAAGTCAGCAATATGAAGAGGGCATGAATGGAAATATGTGTTACGCAGCTGCGACTATGCTAGAAAGTTTACACAATATCAAAGTTGAGTATTCGGTGAACTGGTCCCCAAGGGTGCAAGTCCCATCGGATATCGCTCACCTGCAGGCAATAAGTTTAGCCAGCACAGACGCCCCATATCTCCAGCAGGCAGGTAAACGCCTGAGAGAGACGGCAAAAACCGGCGCACAGGATCTAGGGGAAAAAGATATTCACGGTACGGTTACAGAGTTGAAACAGGCCAGTAACAGAAGATTTGTCATTATTGAATCCCCGCACTATCAACAAAAGATCCAGGCAGATCTGGCAGACGATGATTATAGAAAAGCAGCCAACGCTCATCTCGATAGACGGCCAATCAGCGTAAGAGGCACATTGATCAGGCAAAAAAGCGCATTGCTCCTCTTGAATGCAAGCGGTGTAATTGTGCGATAAAAAGGAACTTTGATATTTTTTCTGCTTCAGAGCAGATAATATTTTATGCTCATTGGTGTTTCATAGAATCCCAAGGCAGGATATCTTTCCTGCCCCTATGAGCAGTCTGTAATGCAGCCACCACCATCATTTGCGTTGTTTTCTAGTCTGTCTTTGATTCGCACGCTGCCGTAGCTCGTCTGTTGATTTTCAAGTAGCAGATACGACTGTGACCTCCTTAGGCGGCTTTTGCTGTACAACTGATGGGATATTTGCGTCTTTTTCCAGATCGGCAGGTAAGGACTCGCTCTTGAGCAAAGCATCTAGGATGCGTAACGTTAAACGACGATGAAGAAGACCAAAACGCATGGACTCTTGCGCACTAAAGGTCAATAAACAATCAAGGCAAGCTGTTTCATGTCTTTCTCGCCTCTTTCAGCTCATTCTAACTCTAAAAATTACGTTAAATAGCGCATAGTGGTTTTGGTTTCCCATCTATCAACAGCCTTCTCTAACTTCTTCCTTCCAGATGTAATTTTGCCTGGGTCTCCTTACTTGCCTACTTCTCAACCTTGGAAACAGAGTCCTACTTGCTGCTCCAAACTCTCTGCAAAAAAATGACGGTTAACCTGCTATCTCGCAAGAATACATATGTTGCAAAAAGAAAGCTTCTCTGTTAGAGTTGGCAAAAAATATAGAAGTAAGTCTGTTCAGGTCTAGTTAATAACTACTAAAACAGCATCCTTCCTAGATTTTTTTGCAACGCAACTCATGTTTGTAATACGATCTCATTCAGGAGTGAAGCTCGTGACTATAACGTCATCTCAGGTACATGCACCTATCCCTCGTATTCCAGGATTGCCACTATTAGGGAACGTTCTTGCTCTCCGCAAAAAACGCCTCGAACTCTTACTAAATATTAGCCACAAATTCGGAGATATTGGAGCATTCCACTTTGGACCAAGCTTGGTTCCTCTCGTGAACTCACCAGAACTTATTCGCCAGGTCCTGGTTGATCAAAGCGCGATCTTTGAAAAGACGGCAACGGTGCGTGCTCTGGGAACTCCTGTTCTTGGCAATGGCGTTTTCCTCAGCGAAGGTGAAGAGCACCATCGTCAACGGAAGCTTCTTGCTCCTCTCTTTCAACATAGCCGCGTCTTGCACTACGCTGAAATTATGACTGACTATACTTCACGCTTGCAAGAAACATGGAGAGATGGAGAAACGATCAATCTTGCTGATGAGATGATGCATCTTACCTTATGGATTATCAGCAAAGTCCTTTTTGACGCAGATGTGTTTGGTGAAGAGCGCGAATTAGGCGAGGTCTTAACGTACACATTTCGCCACTTCGCAGATGCAATAACCAATCCTCTACGACTACCTCAATCCTGGCCTACACCTCAAAATCGACGTGCTAACCAAGCAATTGATCGAGTGAATGCAACCATCTACCGCATAATCGAAGAGCGACGACGAAATAACGAGGATCGTGGCGACTTTCTCTCTAACCTGCTTCATGCACAGGACGAAGAAAATGTGACCTCATTAAGTAACCAGCAAGCACGTAATGAGCTACTATCTTTATTTGTTGCTGGTCACGAGACAACGGCTACTGCACTTACTTGGTGTTGGTATCTCCTTTCCCAACATCCCGAGATCTATGCACGAGTGAGAGCCGAGGGCGATGCTGTCCTTGCCGGTCGCTTGCCAACCGTTGCAGATCTGTCTAATCTACCCTACACCCTACAAGTCTTCAAAGAAACCCTGCGACTCTATCCACCAGTCTACGCCTTCACCAGAGGAGCTATTGCGCATGTCCAGCTTGGCGATTATTACATTCGAAAAGGAACATCGGTCGTCATCAGCCCCTACACCTTACATAGACGCTCGAACTTCTTTCCCGATCCGGAGCGATTTGACCCGGAGCGATTTGACCCCCAACAAGAGCAGAATATCGTGCGATATTCCTACATCCCTTTTGGCGCTGGCACCCATATGTGTCTTGGAATGCACTTTGCTCTGCTCGAAGGCCATTTGCTTCTCGCAACACTAGCACAACGCCTGAATTTTGAGTTCGCTGGCTCTGAACAAGTCGAACCCGAGCCACTACTGACGCTCCGACCAAAAGGAAACGTGACTATGCGAGTACGGCGGCGGTAAACGAATTTCTCGCAACATTTTATTGTAAAATTATAAAATTGGGACTCTTGAGCAATTCAATCAAGGGGTAACGAGCGTCCTGCTCGATCCAACTTTCATACAACGAAGATCTCTCTTGGCAGTACATATGTCAATGCTGTCGAGTCCTTTGCGCTCGGCCTTCGACCCAGTCATCTTGTCCAGAAACCATTTATTACATCCTGCTTCTTTGAGAGCATCGATCTGCAATTCCTCGCCTTGCTCCTGTTTGGAGACACGAACGTACCCAATCTTCATAAACTCCTCCTTTTGCCTCAGGTTTCCCGTCAAGCGGGTGATGTTATGAGATTTTCATTATGAGATGAGTTTTGAGACTCGTCCAGAGGAATTTGCATGCGGAGATCACTAAGCTTTTCTAGCTGAGTAGATTGTCTCATCAAACGGCCGATTGTGTGACGGCTCTCAGCTCATGTGCATCGTGGCCCTACCCGGAAAAAATGACCAATCAGTTTCCATCCGTTTCGTTTTGACCGTGCTTCATCATGTGTAACAGGTTCCTATAATTTTCTTGCACCTGGCGTGTAAGAGAATGATCGGGACCCAAGCTCTGTTCCCTGATGGCCAGCGCGCGCTGGTAGAGCGGCTCCGCCTCGCTGTACTTCCCCTGCTTGGAATAGAGGGTCGCCAATCCGTAGAGCGGAGAAGCCACATCGGGATGGTCGGGACCCAGGCTCTGCTCCCAGATAGCCAGCGCGCGCTGGTAGAGCGGCTCCGCCTCGCTGTACTTCCCCTGATCGAAATAGAGGGTCGCCAATCCGTTGAGCGGATAGGCCACATCGGGATGGTCGGGACCCAGGCTCTGCTCCCAGATGGCCAGTGCGCGCTGGTAGAGCGGCTCCGCCTCGCTGTACTTCCCCTGCTTGGAATAGAGGCTCGCCAATCCGTAGAGCGGAGAAGCCACATCGGGATGGTCGGGACTCAGGCTCTGCTCCCTGATAGCCAGCGCGCGCTGGTAGAGCGGCTCCGCCTCGTTGTACTTCCCCTGATCGAAATAGAGGTTCGCCAATCCGTAGAGCGAAGAAGCCACATCGGGATGGTCGGGACCCAGGCTCTGCTCCCAGATAGCCAGCGCGCGCTGGTAGAGCGGCTCCGCCTCGCTGTACTTCCCCTGCTCGGAATAGAGGCTCGCCAATCCGTTGAGCGGATAGGCCACATCGGGATGGTCGGGACTCAGGCTCTGCTCCCAGATGGCCAGTGCGCGCTGGTAGAGCGGCTCCGCCTCGCTGTACTTCCCCTGATCGGAATAGAGGTTCGCCAATCCGTAGAGCGAAGAAGCCACATCGGGATGGTCGGGACCCAGGCTCTGTTCCCAGATGGCCAGCGCGCGCTGGTAGAGCGGCTCCGCCTCGCGATAACGCGCACGACCTTGAAGATAGGCGGCTGACGCAGAGAGTATGCGTGCTGCCTCCCAACTGGTGAGATGATACTCCTCGATGAGTTGTGTTGCTCTGAGCGCCTGGACCAGCAGCCGTTCACACTGCGCCCAGGTGGCATGCTCTGCTTCTGGAAACGCTGCGTTGATGGCCTGCATCGCCCGTTCGGCCCAGATCCGCTGTTCTGGTTCCTCCAACGTCTCCTGGAGGACAGCCTGAACCAACCGATGCACCGAGAGCATCTTCTCCCTGGGATCGCGTCGGATCAGCGAGTAGGTTCGCAAGGCTTCGACAGCCTGATGGCGTTGAAACGGATCTGAGATCATGAGCGCGAGCACGGGTCCAAGGACCGAGGCATCCGCCGTCAAGAGTTCTTCGGCAATGACATCGGGGGCCAGGTAGGCACACAACCGCAACAGATCGGCTGCCGCTGGATGGTTCTCCTGCACCCGTTGAAAGGCGAGCGACCAGGTCGTCACGACCCCATCAGGATGATCACGAATACGGGAACGGCGCTCGCGGAACAACCGGAGCCGATGCGTACGATACAGGTCGTGATACTCCTGGACGCTGAGGGCGTTGGCTTCGATATACGCACCCGCCTGATCTAACGCCAGCGGGAGCCCTCCCAGTTCGTGTGCCAGCAGGGTCGCCACGCGGCGATCTTCGTGAGATGCCTGTGCCCCCTCGGTCTCTGCCGTCAGAAGCCCGGCACGCGAGAGGAGCAACACCGCTCCTTGCTCATCAGAGAGGGGTTCCACCTCCAGAAGGGTGGCCAGCCGCTGCATAGCAGAGGCTCTGGTGGTGATGAGAAGATGCCCACCAGCACTGGGAGGCAGAAACGGTGGGAGAAGATCCAGGTCATCGGCGTTATCGAGCAGCAGCAACCACTTCTGATGGGTGTGCAGCCACACTTTGACCGCCTCAATGATCACCGCTGACTCTTTGCTCTCCCGTTCGGGCAAGCGTAAGCGGGTAGCAAGAGCGATGTAGGAAGCAATCAGCGCCTCATGATCCTCGGCTCGTGCCCACAAGACGGCCTCGTAGTCCTGATGGTAGCGATAGGCATATTCGATGGCAAGTTGCGTCTTGCCGATTCCGCCCAACCCACTGATGGCGTGTGGCTGGGAAAAGGCGATAGCCTGCCCCTGTCCCCTGTGCAAGTGGGTATGGACCCTCACGAGCACCTCATCGCGTCCCAGGAAGAAGGGATTGCGTGGGTAGGGAATCATCCAGATGGGGGGCAGGGTCCGGTGCACAGCACTGGCTGGGGAGAACGAGAGATCATCGAGCGCGCGGCGCAGTCCTGCAACCACATCCACGAGGGCTTCGTCTTCATTCTTCCAGGTGCTGATGGCTTTGGCATCCGTGGGTAAGGGTTGCAGATGGGCAAAAGGCGCGTCTTTCCAATTCACAGGCCGCACCACAATAGGAATCACGCGTGCTCTCCCTGATGCATGAAGTGCCAGTGCCCGTGTCATCTCCACCTCATAACAGTAGTCAGAGGCGAGAAAATCGACGCTGACCAGCAGGAGGATGAGCGACGCCTGCTCCAATCGCTGGTCAATGATCCCGGCCCGGTTCGTACCCGGAACAATCTGCCGATCATGCCAGGTAGAGATGATCCCTTGTCGCTTGAGCATCTTCAAATGGGCTTCTACTTTTTTCAGCCACCCTTCATCTTCAGGGGCATAGGAAAGAAAGAGACTGACCTGATCGGAAGGCTGGATCGCACTCATGTATTCGACTCCTCTTCAAAAGAGGTGGCACCCTCTCAAAACGACACCGTGCGGAAAGAATGAAAACAAAGGGACAGGTGCATCAGCTCGCGATGCTCTCAAGAAACGAAGGTTTTTGAGACTCCTCATGCTTTCTTAGAATGCTATCCTAAAGCAGAGATTTGTAAAAAACGACCATATCCAATCTGACAATGTACGAGCAATGTAATCATACGTCATTTTTCCTGTATAGCGAGAACATCGCGTAGCAAACGATGGACAAAGATATAACTTCCTCCTACTTTGCGCAAGAGGAGTCGAGCCGCCGCCTCGTCCAGAAACGCAACAAGATTCCAGGGGAGCAGATCGAGTCGCCACAAAAAGAAGCGTAAGACGAAGTGTTGAAGAAAAGCAGCGAATCCTGTTCGGCCTCCAACCAGTCCAAAGGCAAGTCCGAAGATCAGCCCCCCAACCGACCCAAGGACGAGCCCGAAAACGAGCCCGTACGCTAGGTCTCCAATCGATGTGCCGAACATGCCGAAGATAATTCCTCCGGCAACTCCAAAGAGCAAGATCGCAAGCAGGACAAAGAGCAACCCTCGTTTCCCAGAGCGCCAGATGCCTTCATTAGGAGAGAAAGAGAATTTTTCTGGGAGTTGCATCGGAGGTAGTCCGCCGATCAGCCCCCCGACCAGTGCCACGACCACAAGGGCAGCCAATCCTACTACTATGCCGCCAGCTATCCCGGCTAAGATGCCACCAGCCAATCCTGCAGCAACGCCGACAGCGAGCCCTCCAAGAGCCCATACTTGCACACCTTGCCGCGCTGCTGCCCATGACCAGACAGTGATCTCTGCTGGTAGGATCGTCTGATGATGTTTAAAGGTCACGCCGAAGACAAGACCTCCGATCAGTCCTCCAATGACACCCACAATGAGTCCGAAGATGACCCCAAAAACTAGTTTGGAGGCATTTCCTGAGACAAGCTCATAGACAAATCCGAATGAGAGGCCAAAAACTGGGCCGAAGATCAGTCCAAAGGTCAACGCATACACAAGAGGCATACTCCAGCGATACCAGAAACGATAGCGTTCTGGCAGCCAGGTAGGCTGTAGCTCTTCAACAGCAAACATGGTCTGCTGTTGGCGATACAGTTGGGTAGCAAAGTAGGTCAGCCAGCGATACATCTGTTCTTCAGTAGCTTGTTGCACCCGTGCTCTTCTTCTAAGCATATGTTTGACGTAGTGTCTGAAGAGCGCATAAGGGTAGTCCTGCTGTGGGACTGTAACTGGTAGATCAACCGAGACCTCTCCATGATATGCCTGAGTGAAGATTGAGAGCATGAGGGGCTGACGCGCCAATTCGAAGAGATCTCGATCCTCGCGTAGTGCTTGCCTAAGAGCATCGATGGGGCCAGAAACACTAGAAAGATAAGCTTCCATTTGCTCATCGGTAAAAGGAAGCAGGAGAATAGCATAGGAGATGGAGGGAGGTTTCGCAAGTGCTTGATACTCCTCAGTGCGACAACAGAGGATCAAAGGGGTACGGTCAAGACCCCGTTGTATGTAGGCGGTAATCGCTTGAACGCAGGCACTGCGAGCGGATTCTGCAACCTCATCGAGACCATCGAGCAGGGGAAAAATTTGGTTATCTTCTATCCATGCTCGCCCCATCTGCTGTGGCACTTGATAGCGAACCTTCAGTTCCTCAATCAGCCATTGATCTAGTGGAAGTCGTCGCTGCGACCAGGACGAAAGGTTGAAAACGACAGGTATTCTGCGACTTTCATTAGCGTCGGCCCGATCAAGCAACGTGCGTGCCAGATACAAGAGCAGAGTTGTCTTTCCTGATCCGGGTTCACCGAGAATAAGCAGTTCCTCATCGGCCTCCTCGAACACCTGAAGAATACTAGTTCCGGGAGGCAAAGGACGAGGGCCACGATCAAGTTCTTGCACCATCAAACCCCAGGAGCGCTCCAGTGCGTCAGGCTGCTTCTGCAAATGCAAATCAATCCAGACTGCATGATGTAACGACTGTTCCAGTAAGCCTTCAATCCAGATCGTGCGTACTCGCTTAAGAAGACGTTGGCGATTCGTTCGCTGGACCGGAGTAAGAAGAATGTTGGAAGATTGTCGAGTAGTAATGAGGTGACGAAGATCCTGGACGATAAAGAGTAGAGCCTCATCGCGATTCTCCCATTGTGTCACAGGTTTCCCGTTGCGAGGCAAGCACTGTAGATGAGCCACAATAGTTGATTGCCAATCGCAAGGACGGATAAGGATGGGAATAATGAGCACCTTATCAGACTGATGCCGTTCGAGAGCCTGCTGTATTTCCTGATTATCAAAGGCTGCAGAGGAAAAATAATCAGCGCTCAGCAAGAGAAGGAGGATATCAGCCGAACTCCATGCACGGCGACGTTCCTGGTCCACTGAGGCACCTGGAGGAATGAGTTGTTCATGCCACTCAGAGAGGAATCCCTGTTGAACAAGTGGACGAAAGTGTGCCGAAAGCTGTTCACGAAAAGCATCATCAGCAGGTGCTAAAGAATAGACCAGCTTAAGAGGTGCTGGCATATATCCCCTCCTACGGGTGTGCTAAAGTAGCAAGTTCAATACTGGCGACAGTAGCTCTCCATTTTCAATAGAGCCTAGATGTGCGCAATCGAGAGCAGTTTCATTATCCAGTTCGAAGGTTGCTTGTATATCGATTAAAGCCGGAAATGCCGTTTGCTATAGGTGTAGTGTATTTGAAGAATCTTATTCTTGAAAAAGACCGTGTTAGGACTATAGATTAATACTTCCTATCAGTAATCATTCCAAAATGATTCTAATATGGTATATTTATTCATTGATTTGAAATTAGATGATCTTCAGAGAAAATGCTGCAATCGTCAGAGGAAGCAAACTATAATGGTCCCAGTTTCTGACTTTTGGGCCACTATGAAGAAACGACTTTGTTTAGCATCTTTATTGAAAGAAAGTAATGCCAAGCGGTGTGATAAAAATAAGCTAGTGGCCACTGAATCTGAACAATGGCTGCTAGCTTATTTAAGGCAAAATTGTAAGACTTTATTTTAATTGTAAGACTTTATTTTAAATTGTAAAACTTTATTTTACAACTACAACAAACACATTGGCCTTGTATTTGCACTACTCCACCGTCACCGACTTCGCCAAATTTCGTGGCTGGTCCACGTTGCACCCTCGCGCCACCGCCACGTGGTACGCGAACAGTTGCAGCGGTACTGACGCCAGCACCGGCGTAAAGTCCTCCAGCGTAGCCGGTACGTATAGTACATCGTCGGCGTGCGCCCGAATCTTCTCGTCGCCCTCAGTGGCCACCACGATCACGTACGCATCCCTCGCCCGCACCTCTTGAATATTGCTCACAACCTTCTCATACACGTGCGATTCCGTCGCCACCGCAACCAGCGGCGTCTCCGCGTCCAGCAGAGCAATCGAGCCGTGCTTCAGTTCGCCCGCCGGAAAGCCTTCAGCGTGTATATATGAGATTTCTTTCAGTTTCAGCGCGCCCTCTAAAGCGGTGGGATAGCCGACGCCGCGGCCGATGAACATAATGCTGCTCACCTTCGCAATTTTCTTGGCTAGCGGCTGAATCAGGTCATCTTCGCCCTTCGCCCTATCGAGAATGTGCTGCACTTGCTCCGGCAATTTTTCCAGGGCATCTAGAAACACGCCCAGCTTCTCGTCGTTGATGCGGCCGCGCTGTTGTCCCAGGTATAACCCTAGCATGTACAATACAGCAACCGAGCTGACGAAGGTTTTGGTTGCGACCACCCCAATTTCAGGCCCGGCCTGTAAGTATAAGACGGCGTCGGCGAGGCGGGTGATGGCGCTTTCTACGACGTTGGTGACGGCTATGACTGGTGCGCCGTGCTCGCGTGCTTGTCTGATACCAACCAGAGTATCAGCCGTCTCGCCGGATTGGGTGATGGCGATGCAGAGCGTTTCGGGTCCGACGATGGGGTCGCAGTAGCGGAACTCGGCGGCCGTGATGGTCTCGACGGGTATGCGCGCCCACTTTTCAAGAGTGTATTTAGCGATGATTCCGGCGTGATAGGAGGTGCCGCAGGCGACGACGATGATGCGCTGAATATTGTTGAGCAGTCCGGCTTTGGACATGCGCTCCACTTCTGGCAGGTGCAGTTGGCCGTTGCGAATGCGTCCTAGAAAGGCGCGGCGCAAGGCGTCTGGCTGCTCGTTGATCTCTTTGATGACGAAGTGGGGATAGCCGCCCTTCTCAGCAGCCTCGACATCCCACTGGATGAAGAGTGGTTCGCGCTGCACGATCTTGCCTTCGAGTGTGCTGATCGTGACGCCTTCGGGTCGTAGGACGGCAACCTCGCCCTCTTCGAGGATGAGGATGCGGCGCGTGTGCTTGAGGATGGCGGGAATGTCGGATGCGAGAAACTGTTCGTGCTTGCCCAGGCCGACGATAAGCGGGCCACCCGTGCGTGCTCCGACGAGCAGGTCTGGATGTTCGCGGCTGACGATGCTGATGGAGTAGGAGCCGGTGACGCGTTGGAGCGCGCTGCGAACCGCTGCCACGAGATCGTGTTCGGCCGGACCGAAGTAGAATTTTTCGATCAGGTGGACCAGGACCTCCGTGTCGGTCTCAGACTTAAAGATGTGTCCTTCGTCCAGGAGCTGCTGGCGTAGTTCTTCGTAGTTTTCGATGATGCCGTTGTGGACGAGGCTGAGGCTGCCGGTGCAATCGGGATGCGGGTGTGCGTTGGTGTCGTTTGGGCGGCCATGAGTGGCCCAGCGGGTGTGGCCGATTCCCAGCATGCCCTGCTCAGGAGGAGTGCCATTTTCGACGGCGGCGACTAAATTGGCGATTTTTCCGGTGCGCCGGTGCAGGTCAATTGTGCCGGCTGTATTGAGGACGGCGATGCCTGCCGAGTCGTAACCACGATACTCAAGTTTTGCCAGGCCATCAAGTAATATGCTCGTAACATCGGTCTCTTCAGAGCCGACGTATCCTATGATTCCGCACATGGAGTTGTGAATTCTTTCTGTTGTGGAAGTAAAACAGTATATATATTGTTTTACATCACTGAGAGCATTTTGTCCTCGTCGTCACCGACAGGCTTTGTAGACTCTCTTGACAGGATCGTGATCAACCCTGGAGGCTTCCCGCTGACTTTCCGAACAGCCTCCTCCTCGTCAACCGGAGCTTCCTCCTAAATAGCCCGGCCCATGCGCTACTAGACACGACAACATTTATACAACTAAGTATAGCATACAAACGGTGAAGATTATGTTAAGTCCTGGTTGAGATCACGTGACCTTACCTCCCCCTCGTAGCGACAATCCCTTGCGGTTGTCGTTGTTCGCCTATTAAAAAGCATGCAATCGGCCACAAACGACAACCGCAAGGGATTGTCGCTACGAGGGAGTTCTGACCTGTTAGAATGGACAGTGAAGAACCGTGAGCTTGACCAGTGCAAGAAATAGCCAAATGTTCTATACTATAATGAAAGGGTTAGTAGCTATTCTTTTCTTATAAGAACGTTTCTACCGCAAATTTTCTTTGCTTTCTTTATATATTCTGGGAGATTTAATTATGGGATTTCATGGTATGGGTGGTGGTGGGATGTCCACCTATTTGGAAGAGCAGAAGAGGCGGGGCCGCAAAACAGACGCCCGCACAGTCAGGCGCGTCACTATTGCCTTCAAACCTTATAAAGTTCAGGTCGTGCTGGTCCTGATCGCAATCCTGCTAACAACTGGGCTGGGCGTGATCAATCCACTGCTGATCCAGCGCATCTTCGACGATACGATCGTGAAGAAAAATCTACCTCTGCTCATCACCTATGTCACGATTATGATTATTACGCCGATCGTCTCAGGCTTGATCGGGACGTATCAGACGTATCTGAATAATCTGATCGGACAGAATGTGATGCGCGACTTCCGCAACCGGCTCTACGAGCATTTGCAGAGTATGTCGCTGCGCTTCTTCACGGGTACGCGTACCGGCGAGATTCAGTCGCGCCTCTCAAACGATGTCAACGGCGTGCAGGGCGTGGTCACAAACACGGCGACGAGCATCGTGGCCAACATCTCGACGGTCATAAGCACGATTATCGTCATGATCTTTTTAAGTCCTCTGCTCACAGTGATCTCGCTGGGCCTGCTGCCAGTCTTCCTCTGGATTACGACAAGGGTCGGCAATGTGCGCCGCTCGACCAGTAAAGAGACGCAGCAGAGCATGGCCTCGCTCACCTCGATGATGCAGGAGACGCTCTCGGTGAGCGGCATTTTGCTGATGAAGACCTTTGGTCGCCAGCAGTATTCGCAAGATCTGTTTGTGAAAGAGAATCAGAACCTCACCAACCTGGAGATTCGCCAGCAGATGATCGGGCGCTGGTTCTTTATGTTCATCAACGTCTTCTTCTCGATCACGCCTGCAATTGTCTACCTCGTAGCAGGCTGGCAGATTATCACAAACTCCGACCCGTTTATGACGCTCGGTAAGATCGTAGCCTTTACCACGCTCCAAAGCCGCCTCTTCTTCCCGGTTGGCCAGTTGCTCACGATTCAGGTCGAGGTGCAGGGTGCCCTGGCGCTCTTCGATCGTATCTTCGAGTACCTGGATATGCCGATCGATATCAAAGATGCGCCGGACGCTCGCTCACTTGATCTGGAGCGAACACAGGGACGCGTAGCCTTCAAGCATGTCTCTTTCGCCTACAAGAGCGATGAGCCTGATTTTGTGCCTGATGCTACCGGACAGGACAAGAAGGCCGCCAAGAATGCTGGTTTGCGTAAATTGCTCCCATTCCGGAGTACTCCCGCTCCTGCAAATGGTACCAATCCTTCGGTAGTAGGGGTGGCGAGCTTACCCGCTGTCAAGGGAGAGCATAGTCAGAATAATGCTAACGGTCACAATGGATTTCTGCACCAGACTATGCGTCAGACGCTCAATGATATCTCGTTTGAGATTCAGCCCGGCCAACTGGCGGCCCTGGTCGGACCCAGTGGAGCTGGTAAGACGACCATTACCTATATGGTGCCACGGCTCTATGATGTGGATAGCGGCGCAGTAGAGATTGATGGCAACAACGTTAAGGATGTCAAGCTCTCTTCGCTGGGCGAGGTGATCGGGGTAGTCACACAGGAGACGTATCTCTTCCATGCCTCGGTACGCGAGAATCTGCTGTATGCTCGTGTCGATGCCGCCGAAGAGGAGATGATCGCCGCCGCCAAAGCCGCCGCCATTCATGATCGTATAATGGAGCTAGAGAATGGCTATGATACGATCGTCGGTGAGCGTGGCTACAAGCTTTCGGGTGGCGAGAAGCAGCGCATCGCCATAGCCCGCGTGATCCTCAAGAATCCACGCATTCTGATTCTAGACGAGGCGACGAGTGCGCTGGACACGCATTCTGAACGACTGATCCAGGCCGCGCTTGAAAAAGTGATGCAGGGGCGCACAACACTGGCGATTGCGCACCGTCTCTCGACTATTCTGGCGGCTGATGTGATCCTGGTGGTGGATAAGGGTGAGATTGTGGAACGCGGCACGCACCAGGAACTGCTGGCGCTCGGTGGCCTGTATGCCCAACTCTACAACGAGCAGTTTGGCAAGCTCAATCAGGAAAAGGTTATAGCATAAAAGAAATATCGAGAGAGATTCAAAGGTCGCTACGCAGGCGACCTTTGAATCTCTCTCGATATTTCTTTTACTCATTGTAATTCTGCTCGATCACACGTACAATACTGAGAAGCTACTCTTTTTGAAGAGATCAATACGTTGCAGTAAATAATAATGAGGAATAGAACAAATGCATTATAGTAGACAGAGGCGTGGCCGGAGGATGGCGTTTATGAGCGGCGTCATCCTGCTCTTTAGCTGTCTCCTTGCTCTGTCTGGTTGCGGCACATCTCCTGGTGGAAGCCAGTCCGCGACTCCGCCGGCACCACTTCCGACTTCTACACCTGGACCCAGTCAGCCTGTGACCTTGCAGAACATTCATATGCTCGATGACCAGAATGGCTGGGCGGTGACGGCGGATAAGCATGTGTTGCACACGACTGCGGGGGCTGAAAAGTGGCGTGAGGCTACTCCCAGCACGGGGAGTATTCAGTATACTCTTGGCGTCTCCGATTTTCTGGATGCTCAGAATGCCTGGGTAGCTATGCAGAACAGCGGCAAGTTCTCAATTTTTCATACCTATAACGGCGGCGGTCTCTGGCTGGAGACACCCCTGCTGGATACGGGCAGTAGCGTGACGCAGATCTCGTTTGCCGATCCACAAAATGGCTGGCTGCTGTTCGATAAGGAAGACAAGGGGCAGACGCAGGCGATCGATGTTTTTCATACGACCGATGGTGGCGGGACATGGTTGCAGGTGAGCAGTGTCAATAGCAGTACAGACGATCAGGCGAATGGACTGCCATTTACTGGTCGGAAGACAGGCATAAGCTTTCGCAGTGGTTCAACCGGCTGGATTACTGGTTCCGTCGCCAATAGTAAGAATCCATTGTTGTATGTCACGAGTGATGGCGGCTTTACATGGAAGGTGCAAATGCTTCCCTTGCCCTCTGATGCATCGGGTACGATTACAACCTTTCCACCACAGTTCTCGAATGCGAATAATGGCATTTTACCGGTTACATTCTCCTCCGGCGGAAGTAACAAAGTAGATGTCTATACAACGCAAAACGGTGGCAAGACCTGGAGCAGCGGCAACCCTACAAGCGATATCAGCTCTATAATCGCGCTTGGAAGCGATAATCAAGCTCTAGCTATTGGTGCCAATGGCAATGCCGGAAATGTCTATGCGACAAGCGACGCTGGACGGAGTTGGAAACAGCTTCCCAAACCAGATGCAACCGTCTCAAAGCTGGTTGACCTGAACTTCGTCTCAAGCAAACAGAGCTGGGTGCTGGCCACCACAAGCGCTGATGTTGTTCGTCTGTTTCAGACAAGCGACAATGGCAAATCCTGGACGAGTTTAAACACGACTGCCTCGGCGTAGGTGTGCATCTCTTCACCTGTTTCAGGCAAGAGATGAGCAGGCGTGCATAGTCTTTTCGATTTCTACTCGCGAAAGCGTATAATTCATTAGTCGCCTGCGGATTCGCCCAGGCCGGTATGGTATACTTTATTGAGGAAGGCTAATACTCTTCCAACCCTGTTCAACTCCAAACGTAAATAATTGTACGTAGGGAATGTAGCCGATCGCACGGACTGTATGTCTCCCCTATAAGCAAAAAGAAGTATCAGGGGATAGTAGTTGACACATCTTCATCCCAGGTAATAAAAAATAAGGATACGAAAGAAATAATGCTCCGTTGGAGGATAATGGATGGATGCCCGCTTTTATAATTCAGAAGAAATAGATGCCGAGCGCCTTGCTAACGATCTCGTAAATGTGTACATGGCGCAGGGTTATCAGACGCAACAAATCGGCAACAAAGATCAAATGCTTGTTCAGTTAAAGAAGGGCGGCGATTTCGAAGCGATTATTGGAATGCAGGCCGCCGTCTCACTTACTTTACAGCGCACAGCTGGTGGCCTGCTGGCAATGATTGGTCAGCAACGCTGGATTGATAAAGCGGCGGTGGGTGCGGTTGGTATCGTGGCCTTTCCAGTGCTCTGGCCTCTGGCATTGACGGCTGGTGCAGGTGCAATTCGTCAGGCTAGCCTGGCGAATCAGGTGCTCAATGTCGTTGATGGGCTTGCACGTCAGCAGCGACCGGGCGTTCAGGCCGGGCCAATTCCGATGAACGTCGTGCCGCAGATTCAACAGCAATGGGGACAGCCGCCCGCCCAGATCACCCCGGTCTACGTTCCACCCGCACAAATCGTGGGCGATCGGCCGCCAGTGCAACCGATGCTAGCTCCTCCGACCTATACTCCCGTCGAGGCACCGGTTCAGGCATCACCCCCTGCCCCAACTCAATTGCGTTGTGCATCCTGTAACACGCCCTACGAGCCGGGTGATACATTTTGTACTGGCTGTGGCCGCGCGTTGACCACGCCTCGCCAGTATTGTGCGAATTGTAACTCGGAGCTCAAGCCAGGCCTCGCGTTCTGCGCTAAGTGCGGAGCATCTACGTTCAATGCGTCTAGCTCGCAGCAGACGATTCCGCGTCCAGGTCCGTCTCCCACCTCAACGTATACGCCGCCCGCACCACCTGCACCGACGTATACGCCGCCCGCGCCCAGACCAGAGACTCCCGTCTATCAGCCACCTGCCCAGCCAGCATATACACCCCCGGTGACTCAGACGCCGCCCGTAGCACCGCCGACTCAGGTGTACTACTCTCCTTCGAATCAGCAGACGGCCGACGCGAACTCTGTGTTCTCTTCGCAGCAGACGGCCGAGCAACATTATGTGCCCCCGACTACTCAAGAGCCTACAGTGAAGCCGCAGACGAAGGTCACGTTTGTGCCTGGCGCGCCCAAGCAGGAGCCTCCTCCTCCGCAGAAGCCACGTCCGCAGAAGCAATACTATATTCCATCGAATCAAGCGCAACAGGATCAACAGGCGTCGTCTATTAACGCACAGCCGACGCTGGATGATGCTGCAATGCCAACCATTGTTGATGCAACCGTGCAGCCAGCAGTTCAAACAGCTCCCTGGGGCTCACTCATCTTTGATGATGGATCGCAGATTACGTTGAGCGGCGAGCACGCTGTTGTGGGCCGCTACGACAACGATCTTGGCGGCGTGCGACCAGAGGTTGATCTGAGCAACAAGCAGGGCGCTGATACTGTCTCGCGTATACATGCCGAGATGGAACACACAGCCACTGGCTCCACGCTCACTGACCTGAATAGCACTAATGCTACTCGTGTCAACAACAAACGCCTTGAGCCCGATAAGCCAACGCCCATCAACGATGGCGACGCACTGCAATTCGGCAAAATATATGTTACCTTCAAAGCCTATTAAACAACTTCGACTAGAGGAATTTTCCTCTAGTCGAAGTTGTGTGTAAGGATGCGGACAGAAGAAATACGCTACTCCGTGCATATCAGATCTGATACGCACGGAGTAGCGTATTTCTTCTACTAACTTCATCTGTCAACAGAAGAGAAATGGCTTCGGAGGAGACTAGTGCTGGTGGATGGTCACCTCGGCACTCAGTCCGGGGACCAGGTCATTGCCCCCATTGTTGTCCAGCGTAATGTAGACCGGGACGCGTTGAGCAACCTTCGTGAAGTTGCCGCTGGCGTTATCCTGAGTGGGCAGTAGCGAGAACTGTGAGGCAGCCGCCTGCACAATACGATCCACATGGCCGGTGTAGCTTGTGCCACCAAAGGCATCGACATGGATATCGACTGTCTGATTGGTCTTGATATTGTTGAGTGCAGTCTCATCGACATAAGCCACCACGTTCACATTGCTGGTATTAGTGACCTGGGCAACGGACAAACCAGAAGAGACGTTCTGTCCCTGCACTGCGAGCACCTGCACCACGCGTCCAGCGATGGGGCTGGTCAGGTTGACGGTCGTGGGTGCTGCTGCACCGTTGACGGCGACAGGGGTGATGGTCCCAATGGTCTGTCCAGCGCTCACCGTATCGCCTTGTTTGACGGTCAGTGTTGTGAGCTGCCCGCTGACGGCGGAACTGACGTTGACGAGTGGGGCATTGACCTGGGCGTCGTCGGTCGTGTAGTAGTAGTAGTTATTGTAGATGAAGTAGCCGACGCCTCCCACGATGGCCAGGAGGGCAACGGTAATCAACACGGGTATTAAAATGGCTCGGCGCATCTTTGTTTACATCCTTTCTTGTACAGGCATGGATAAATGGAACAAGGTAACGCTGTCTGGTAGGGAAAAGGAGCAGGGGGAGCAAGCTCCAACTACGCTCCTAAGCTGGCTTCGGCACGTGCAGCCTCTTCCTCTGCGCTTAGTGTTGGACGCTCATCACCTGTACGAGCTTCGGCGGCGGGGCTTTGGCGAGTACGTATTAACGCTGCGGCGATGACTGCGACTACAATGACTATCAATGTAAGCCGGAAGGCGTCCTGGATTGCAAGCATATAGCCCTGGCGCTGGACGAGCCGGATTACCTGCTGTATGGCCACGACTCTGGCACTCGTTGGATCTGCGCCACGCGTGAGGAGGAGCGCTTGCAGGCGGGTGATGAGCTGCCCCAGACGCGATCCCAATGTGACTTGCTCGGCCAGATGGCTATAATGCACTTTCGCCTGCGTCTGCACCAGGGTTGCTAGCACAGCGATTCCTAACGAGGTAGAGACGAAGCGCAGGACGGTATAAAGTGAGGATGCCTGTGCGAATTGTCGAGGGCGAATCTCAGACAGGGCCGAGACATTCAAGGGTTGAATGATCACTCCCAGGGCAAGTCCGCGCAGGACAAATAATATCTGTAGCCACCAGTAGGGTGTGTAGAGTGTAAGTGATGACAGTTGCCAGACTGTAAAGCCTAAGATCAGCAGTCCAGGCACGACGACGATACGGACACCATAGCGATCCACGATTCGTCCTCCGATTAGCGCCGCAACTATCGAGGCAAACGCCTGGGGCAGCAGGAGCAGACCGGCCTGGAAAGCATTGAGGCCGCGCAGGCTCTGTAAGTAGACCGGGAAGATAAACAGTCCACCGAAAAAGGCGAAGGTGATAAGAATATTGGCGATATTGCTCACCAGAAACGGCTCGTTAGCAAAGAGGCGCAGGTTGACCAGAGGTTGTCTGCCGCGATTGGCAAGCGCCAGTTCCACGATGACGAAGAGGACCAGGGAGATTACACCGCCAATAAGGCAACCGAGCACCTTTATTGATCCCCAGCCATCAGTGCTGGCATCCGAAAGTCCATAGAGCACTGCCGCGAGGCCTATCGCGACCAGCACAAAGCCCGGAATATCAAAGCTCGTACGCCCCTCTGGACGAAATTCCCGCAAGAGAAGTATTCCCAGCACGATACCTAGAATGCCAATGGGTACATTGACGTAGAAGATCAAGGGCCAGTCGGCATACGTGACGAAGTAGCCTCCCAACGTCGGCCCAACGGCAGGCGCGAGCAGGGCAGCGATACCAAAGATGCCGCTTGCCAGCCCGCGCTGATTGACTGGAAACTCGCGGTACAGCATCGTGATCGACAAGGGAAAGAGAAATGCTCCTCCCACCCCTTGCAAAATCCGGAAAATGATGAGGACTGGCAAACTCCATGCCAGACCACACAGGGCCGAGCCAGCGGTGAAGACGATCAGCGCAATCACATAGAAGCGCTTGGTCCCTAACAGATCTGCAAAGAAGGATGTCGTCGGTGTCACCACCCCCTGCGTAAGAATATAGGCCGTGAGGACCCATTGCACGCTATTGAGGTCTGCGCCAAAGGCATTTTGCAGGCGGGGAATAGCAATATTGACAATCGTCTGATCTAGAATGGACATAAATGCTCCAAAGATCACCACGATAGCCACAATCCACTTATATGCTAATCTCCCGCCTTCTGGCCGGGGTACTGATGCAGGAACTTGCATAGCAGAGAACTCTTTCATCTTTATAAGTAAATGCTAACTAACATACAATGACAAAAAATTAATGCTCGATTGGAATACAAGAACCAAGCCAGCTCTGGCCTAATTGGACAAGTTGGGTATCTGTAAGCAGCGTCTCAACCGATGCATTTTGCACCATCCGTGTCACAAGCATCATCACGAAGATACTCGTTCCCTGTAGAGCCAGAATCTCTCCATTCATTGCAGATGGAAGAATGCCCGTCGCCCGTGCTTGCTCGACGAGCTCGTACAAAAACGTACGGATGCTCTGAAGATACTTCTGCGCCGCTACTTTCATATCAGGATCATTCGTCTCGCTAAAGATCTGCGTAAGTAGTTGAGCCAGTGTTGGATCAGCGGCACAAAGAATCCTATAAGTAATAAATGCGCGTTCCAGCCCCTCTCTTCCTTGCTGCTGAACCTGCTCACTCACTAGATTCTTCCATCTTTCGTGATGCTGAGCTCCAAAGGAATAGAAAATTTCGAGAAATAATTGCTTCTTGCTGCGGAAGTGCTGATAGAGCGTCGCCTCGCTAATGCCGCAGGCAGCAGCAATCTCGCGCGTGCCCGCCTGCTGATAGCCAAGCTGTGCAAACACAACTTTCGCTTGCTCAAGAATTGATGCTCGTCTCTCATCTGCGGAGAGGCGCAACCGTACGTCATTCACCAGTCCGTTTCTACCTTCCTTCTGTAGATTTCTATATAAGTGAGTGAGCACTAACTTATATGTAAGAATCATACTTGATGCTGACTTACTTGTCAATGGTTAAGTATTTACCTTGCTTGGCAGAGTTTGATCACCTTCGCACTGACTTCTCTTATTTCTTGCCTACGCGCACGCTGAAGGCATGCTCAGATTATTATACATACCTGGAATTTTCATTTTTCAACCTTTTTTGCATCGCAAAAAAGGTTGAAAAATGAAAATTCCAGGTATGTATAATAGAGCAGCGAAGCTGCGACAAGTTATTCGACGAAAAATCTAGAGAGCGGTGAAGCTGCGGTAGGAATAAATTCAGGCTTGACAATTGTTCTCTTTCTCGATAAACTAGTTTCAACAAGAATATATAGGCAAGGATCAGGAAGAGTAGATATATATCCGGAGTAGAGAGGGGAGATCGAAGGCTGCAAGTCTTCCCTGGTGTTTTATATATCGAAGGTCGCCTGAGAGCCTGGAACGCAAACTCAAAGAGCAGGAAGTTTCACGGGAGTGCCCGATATCGCACAGCTTGAGGATCAGTCTTTCCATGACCTTTTCTTGGCGGGCTGATTGAAACAGGGTGGTACCACGAGTTGTGTCTTTCTCGTCCTTGGCGGGAAAGGCTTTTTTGCGTTTTGGCATAGAGAACCGTATAGACTCCTGCGGTAACTCCCTTGCTTCAATTTAAGTAAGAAGAGTGAGTCGCCAGTAGAATTGGATGAGGACGAGCGGACATGATTGAGCAGAAGAAGACAGAACCGACGCCGTTGACAGATGTGGCGTCACTGCCTAAAGCTTACGAGCCACAGGCAGTCGAGGATAAGTGGTATCGTTTCTGGGAAGAGGGAGGCTACTTCAAGCCGCGCCCAAATCCTGCGCGCAAGCCGTTTGTGATCTGTATGCCACCGCCCAACGTCACCGGAGCCCTGCACGTGGGCCATGCCATCACTGCGACGATGGAGGACATCATGATCCGCTATCATCGGATGCAGGGCGACGAGACATTGTGGGTGCCGGGCGAAGATCACGCGGGCATTGCGACTCAGACGGTGGTTGAGCGCTTGCTGGCAAAAGAGGGCACGGATCGCCATAAGATCGGGCGCGAGGTTTTTCTGGAGCGGGTCTGGCAATGGGTTGGACAGTACAAGAGTCGCATCCAGAATCAGCATCGCCGTCTTGGTGCCTCGTGTGATTGGTCGCGCGAGCGCTTCACTATGGACGAGGGACTTTCAAAGGCGGTGCGCGAAGTCTTTGTGCGCCTCTATGAAGAGGGGCTGATCTATCGTGGCGAGCGCATCATCAACTGGTGTCCCCGCTGTATGAGCGCCATCTCCGACCTGGAAGTGAATCATATCAACACGCCAGGCAAGCTGACCTATGTGCGCTATCCCCTAAAGCCACTTGAAGGAGCTGAGGCTGGCAGCGAGACCGAGTACATCAGCGTAGCTACCACGCGTCCTGAGACCATTCTGGGTGATACCGCTATTGCTGTAAATCCCAATGATGCACGCTACAAGAATACTGTGGGGCGGCTGGCAATCGTGCCGGTGGTCGGGCGTGAGATTCCCATCGTCGGCGACGACGCGGTAGATGCCTCGTTTGGCACCGGTGCGGTGAAGGTGACTCCCGCCCATGATCCGACGGACTTTGAGATTGGTCAGCGCCACTCTCTGCCCACGGTGCAGGTGATTGGCTTTGACGCGAAGATGACGGCGGAGGCCGGTTCGTACGCTGGACAGGATCGCTACGAGGCACGTAAGCATCTGGTGGCTGATCTGGAGAAGCTAGACCTGATCGTGAAGATTGAGGACTATGTGGTGCCGCTCGGCCATTGCGATCGCTGCGATACCGTCGTGGAGCCACTGGTCTCAAAGCAGTGGTTTGTCAAGATGATGCCGCTGGCCACGCCCGCCCTGAATGCCGTGAAGTACGGGCAAATCAAGATCGTGCCGGAGCGCTTCAATAAGGTCTATACTGATTGGTTGGAGAATATTCACGATTGGTGTATCTCGCGCCAGCTCTGGTGGGGCCATCGCGTCCCCGTCTGGTACTGCGCCGACTGTGGTGAGACGATTGTGAGCCGCGAGGATGTGACTGACTGTCCTTCTTGTGAGGGTACGCAGTTGAAGCAGGACGAGGATGTGCTGGATACCTGGTTTAGTTCGTGGCTCTGGCCCTTCAGCACGCTGGGCTGGCCCGATGCAACGACTGATCTGCTGCGCTACTATCCCAATACGGTGATGGAGACTGGCTACGACATCATCTTCTTCTGGGTTGCGCGTATGGTCATGTCGGGCATCCATTTCATGGGCAACGCGCCGTTCTCGACTATCTATCTGCATGGCCTGGTGCGTGATGCAAAGGGCGAGAAGATGAGTAAGTCCAAGAATAACGTCACCGATCCGCTGGAGGTGATGGATAAGTTTGGTACTGATGCGCTGCGCTTCACATTGGCAACGAGCAGCACGCCAGGCAATGACACGAAATTGATCGATGAGCGCATCATCGGCAACCGCAACTTCGCGAACAAAATCTGGAACGCCTCGCGCTTTGTGTTAATGACCACAAACGAGATCGGAGGGGGCGTGCCGGCCATCGACGCGTTGCGGCCGCGCACGCTGGCTGATCGCTGGATTCTCAGCCGCTTCGAGCAAGTGACAAAGTCGGCGACGCGCCTGATCGAGGATTTCCAGTTTGGTGAGGCTGGTCGCCAGATCAACGAGTTCTTCTGGTCGGATTACTGCGATTGGTACGTGGAGATCGCGAAGGTCCAGATGCAGAGCGGTGACCTGGCTCAGCAGACGACGGCTGGCATCTTGCGTGCAGTGCTGGATCAAAGCTTGCGCCTCCTGCATCCCTTTATGCCATTCGTCACCGAGGAAGTCTGGCAGTATCTCTACCAGTTTAGCGAGTCGGATAAGACCTTGTGGCCTGCATCGGCCTTGATTATTGCACAGTGGCCGCAGTATAATGCTGCCCTGGCCGATGCAGAGGCGGAGCAGCAGTTTAGCCTGGTGCAGCAGGTGATCACGCGTATCCGCGACGCACGCAATCAGATGAACGTCGAACCCGCCCGCCGCATTCCTGTGATTATGGCCGTGGGGAGCGACCTTGCCATGTTTGCGGAGCAAGCCTCTTTGATAGAGTTCTTAGCCCGTACTGAGCGACCGCAACTGCATTCGGTGCTGACACAGAAGCCGGAACAGGCGATGAGCTTGCTGGCCGATGCTATTGAGATCTATCTGCCGTTGGCTGGTCTTTTGGATATTGGCAAAGAGTTGGAGCACCTCGACAAAGAGATCGCACTGGCTCAGCAAGATGTGACGCGTCTACAGGGCAAGCTGGCAAATGAGAACTTTGTAGCCAGGGCGAAGCCAGATGTCGTTGAGAAAGAGCGTGAGAAGCTGACAGTGCAAGAGGAGCGTGTGCAGAAACTGCAAGCGCGCCGAAACGAACTGGCGGCTCTAAAATAAGAGAGGAAGGAAAAGAGGAGAGGTAAGAGTCTTTCTCCTCTTTTCCTTCGTATAGAAAAGATGCATGATTGTAAAGAAATTTTTATGAGACGCCAGTGTCGCGTATTTGATATTGACGAACGTTACAATAAGGTTTATGCTTACCTATAGCTGTACTACATTTTTCTTAGGAAGAAGGGAAAAAGTGAGTTCTTCGTGGTAGATAACAAAACGAATTTGACGTGGCGTGAATTACTTAAGAGCTTAACAAGCGATCCGCACGAACAACAGAGAATTACTGAAACATTGGGTATAAATATTATGACGTTGCGGCGGTGGATTAATAATGAAACAAATCCGCGTCCGCAAAATTTACGTTTATTGCTCAATGCTCTTCCACATCATCGACGGCAGCTTGTTGCACTTCTCGCCGTAGAATTCCCAACCTTCAAAAGAGAAACAAACGAACTGGACGACAGCGAGACGGGACTTATATCGGCTGGATTTTACGCTCAGCTTATGAATCTTTATGCAAGCGTCGCCCAACATTTGCGCGCACCAATGATGTGCAATCTTATTTTGCGACAGATGGTCAAGCAGTTCGATCCTGATCTGGATGGTCTGCTTATAGTGATTGCTCAATGTATTCCTCCTCGGCCCAGCCAGAAAGTACGCAGCCTGCGTCTCTGTGCGGGACGAGGAACGCATCTCTGGAACACCTATATCGAACAAAATTCGCAACTCTTCGGTGCTGAATCCCTCGTTGGCTACGCTGTCTCATCGGGGCATCTTACCATGCTAGCGAGTCGAGAGGAGTATCTGCGCGCCTTTCCGTATGATCAGATCGAGGGCGTGGAAAGTGTGGTTGCCGCGCCGATTGTGCTGGCTGACCAGACGGTGGGAGGCATCTATGTGGCCAGCGTGCAAACGAACTACTTCTCGCCCCTCTATGTCTCGCTGCTGCAAAAATACGTCGAATTATTCTGCCTGGCCTTTGAGAAAGATGAGTTTTTTCCATTCTCAGAAATTGTGCTTGGCATGATGCCTCCTTGTGCTCAACAGCTTCCATTCCTCGCAACATTTCAGACGAGAGTAAAGCAGCAGATGATTCATGCGGCAAGAAAGAATAGAGATATAACGAGCATTCAAGCCGAGCAGATTGTATGGCAGGAACTGGAAAACGAACTGCTGCACTTTGTTCCCGAATACAGTAAAAATAAATAGTACACAAGAACACAGATTAGATAGCTCCGATCTTCCGCCTTCTCGCCGCTTGATTCGTATAACACAGAGAGTGCTAGATTTTTTGTTCGAAGTTTGAAGGAGGATTACGTCGTGTTCTGTTCTGCATGTGGCCAGAGTGTCAGTGAAAATGCCCGTTTTTGTCAGCATTGTGGAGCACAATTTCAGGAAGAGGAAGAGATAGCTCCTCGTGAAATAGCTCCTTATGAGGAACCGTATCAAGAGGTTGAGCCGATTGCGGCCGCTGAGCCCGTTCTCGCACCCGTCAGATCGCGCCGACGAGTGGTAAGAGATCCGTATAAAGAGCAGATAGCAGAGCTGAAACTGTACATCAAACAATTGAAGCTAGAGCTCAGACAGATTACAACCGATATGGCAAACACCCGCGCACACTATAATCAGACCTCAGCCTTTATTCCACGCGGCATCCTACACAAAGGCTACAAGCTGTTCGAGGATGCTAATCTATTAGGTCCGCAACAGCAAAAAGAGCGGCTTCAGCAGGAGGTTTTGCGCGCGGAACAGGAACTATTGAATCTACAGCAGGCTCAATTGGATTGGAAAGAACAACAAGCTTAATATCTGCTTCTCTTTTTCACTTTTTACATTGTCTACACTTTTACAAAATTTGCGCGTAAATTTTGTAAAAGTGTAGACAATGTAAAAAGTGAAAAAGAGAAGCTTTGTAGAAGGCAGCGAAGCTGCAAGTTCTTAAACGAGAAACTTCTCTTCTTCTGATTCTACGTGCAGTTCCTGGCTGATCATAGTCCAACGCCGCTCAAAAGAGCTTCTGTATTGGATTGTCCATACTGTGAGAATCGCGTAGGGCAGGAAAACCGCAAACGGGAGTAGCGGTAGATAGAGGCCAGGAGACAGTGTGAAGAATAGTGCAATAAGGAGTAGCGCGAGAGAAAGCTGTCCAACTCCCCAGACCATATTCATCACCTTGACCATGCGTCGATATTCGCGTACATCCCACCAGAAGGCTTTATACCTTGCTGCATGCTCTAAATTGCTGTGCATCGTGAAATAGCGATCGATGAAGAAAAAGATTGGTTTGGGCAGGAGGAAAGAGAGCAATGTAACCAGTCCCAGAAGGCCGATTGGCAAGGCACAACGCAATACTGGAGCGGCGTCTCCGTGTAGATATGAGCCTGCGAGTGTACTGGCAATAATAAATAAAATTCCGACTCCAATGACATCCACATAGCGCTGTCTTACAACGTGAGCTAGTATATTTCCTAGTGGAAAGAGTGCTACAAGCAGAAGGGCCAATGGCGCGGAGAGATGCTCGGCCAGCAGCGGATATATCATATATGGACAAACAGCATCAATCACAAGAGTTTGTAAAAGGCTACCCGGCACCACACTCGAAAAGTTGAGTCTTTTAAAAGAACGCTGCTCATCTGCCATACTACAGAACTCCTTCAGAATACATATCTATTTCTAGAATTTTTTCTATATATACTTACCAAAGGACGTACCCCATCCTCTGTATAATAGCTGGCTGTACTTTCATAGTATGCCATATGGCAAGCCGATGAGCAAACGCGTATCTATATATCTATTCATTTCGTTCCGTGTTTTATCTGTATTCAAAATAGATTATGTATCCGTGATAGTATTAGTGCTTCTATATGTGGTGAACCTTACTACGATATCGTTTGCTAGCATATCCTTGCAATTCTTGAATTCCGTAAGGTTTAACACTTGATCTTCATGGATCAAGTGTTTTTTCCGTTTCTTGTAGTGCAGGCTCTTATTTAGGATAAAGTATTCTAGGAGTAGAGAAAAATGGAATATCGTCATTTGGGACGCGCCGGTGTCAAAGTCAGTGCAATCTCTCTGGGAAGCTGGCTCACATATGGAAATGCAGTTGAGCAGCAGACGGCTATTGACTGCGTACATCGTGCGTATGAATCGGGTATAAATTTCTTTGATACCGCGAATGCCTACAACCGTGGCGAGGCTGAGAAGGTTGTTGGAAGTGCCTTGAAAGACTACAGGCGCGATTCCTACGTTCTGGCGACCAAAGTATTTTTCCCAATGGGTGAAGGACCCAACGACCACGGCTTGTCTCGCAAGCATATTACTGAGCAGTGCCACGCGAGCTTGAAACGCCTGGGCACGGATTATATCGACCTGTACCAATGTCATCGCTATGATCCAGAGACGCCGATCGACGAAGTCCTGCGCGCCTTGGACGATCTGGTGCGGCAGGGCAAGGTGCTCTATGTCGGCGTCTCAGAGTGGTCTGCTGCGCAGATTACAGACGCAGTCCATACGGCCCATGAGCGCAATTTCGACAAGATCGTCTCTAATCAGCCGATCTACAACATGCTTACCCGCTATATCGAGCGGGAAATCATTCCTTTGAGCGAGCGCGAGGGCATTGGTCAGGTCGTCTTTTCTCCCCTGGCACAAGGAGTCCTTACCGGCAAATACAAGCCAGGTCAGCAGCCCGAACAGGACTCGCGTGCGGGCAATAAAGAGATCAACAACTTCATGACCAATCTGATGGACGATCATACTCTGGAGGCTGTGCAAAAATTGCAGACGATGGCGAACGAGGGTGGATATAAGCTGAGTCAACTGGCGCTCGCCTGGGTGCTGCGACAGAAAAATGTCAGCTCGGCCATTACTGGTGCCTCGCGTCCAGCTCAGGTTGAGGAGAACATCAAGGCCATCGACATTACGCTGACCGATGAAGATTTGAAGCACATTGATGAGATTCTGGAAGGCGCTGTAAGTTATCAACGCTAACGCTTGCTTGCCCCATATCTCAGCGATATGGGGCAACGTGCTTCACTTTTTACTTTGTTAGGATGCAACAAAGGAGTTCATACCTTGCAGCGTTTGTTGCATCAGGTAGCGCACCACAGCCTGGATACTTCCAGTCTCGTTATAGACCGCGATCTGGCGATCGGCTCCCGTGCCGCGAGGATCGTCCAGCAGCGTCCGAATATACTGCATCTCGCTGCGCGTATCCAGATCGTCAACGACATCATCTACAAAATCGAGCAGTTCATGAATTGAGTTGCGCATGGAGAGGCGACGGTCCTGTACAAAATCAACGATCTCAGCATCCAGGCCATAGCGTGCGGCTCGCCATTTATTTTCATCAATATAGTGAGAAGGCAGCGTAGGAGTTAATAAGTTGTGCTCATAGAGCCATGTGAGCTTGGCCACCAGCGCCTGGCAGAGAGCAGCGATAGCGATCGTATCTTCAAAGGTCGCTGGCATATCACAGATACGAAACTCGACGGTATCGAAAAATGGATGTGGGCGCATGTCCCACCAGATCTTCTTTGCGTTATCGATGCATCCCGTCCGTATCAAGTGCGCCACGTATTGATCATAAGAGGGTGTTGAATCGAAGACGCTGGGAATGCCTGAACGCGGAAAGCGCTTCCAGACGATCGCGCGATATGACTTGATGCCGGTGTAGTGGCCGACCCAAAACGGAGAGTTGGAGGAGAGGGCGAGGAGATGGGGTAGCCAGGTACGGAGCTGGTTCATCAGGGGAACTGCAATCTCGTGCCGATCGATACCGACATGTACATGCAAGCCGCAGATGAGAATCGAGCGTGCCACATCCTGAAACTCTTCCTCGATCTCCTCATAGCGAATATGATTCGTGCGCTGCTGGTCTCGCCAGTGGCCGCTGGGATGCGTTCCCGAACTGACCAGGGTGAGCCCATCCTCCGCTAACAGTTGCGCCATCATATTCCGCTTGTTTTGCAGGTCTAAACGGAGTGCACTAATATCAGCACAGACACCAGTGATGAGTTCGACCATCGATTGCAGCATCTCCGGCTTCGCATACTCGCCAAAGATCGCCTCACCTCTCTCCAGAATAGGATGGACATGGGAAGCTAGCTGACCCGTTACCCTATCTACCATCTGAAACTCTTCTTCGACGCCGAGGGTAAATCGTGGTGCCATTGCATTCTCCTTTCGGATATAGTCATCGAATAAGAAAAAGTCAGATTTATAAGATGAAGCCTACAAAGGAACAGGAGAGAGTAAAGAAGATGGAAAGGGAAGAGAAGCCCATTACCTGAATTGATAAGAGCAGGAGCTTCTCAGGTGCTGCCTTGCGCAAGACCAGCATAAAAGCACCTCTAAGTGAACGAGTGTAGGAGTAGTATAAATGGTAGAAGTAGCACGGGTTGCACTAGAGTAGAGCACTACAGCTAACAGTACTGGGACTTATAGCGTACACAAGGGTTTGAGATATGTCAAGGGGTAAGCAGGCATACGCATACAAAAGGTTATAATCTGAATGCATAGGGCAGAATATCTTCGATATAAAAATCGCGCTCACTCCCATCTATATAAAGTACAGCATCGGGTGCAAGGTCAGCCAGCCACTGCCGACACGCACCACAGGGCATGCGCTCGTGTAATGGCGCATCAGCGGGCGCATCGATACAAGCCACCGCAACCTGTGTAATTGGACCCGCCTGAGCGGAAATTGCGCTCGCGAGCGCCGCCCGTTCAGCACATAAAGTCAAACCATAACTAGAAATCTCTATATTAACGCCCACAAACGTCTTTTCGCCAGCTACTAACGCTGCCCCAACCCGAAAATGTGAATAGGGGCAATGCGCACGCAATGCAGCCTCCCGCGCCAGGGCCAATAAAGCTTTGCGTTCCAATCTTCACTTTCTCCTACTCTTCATATTCTTTATCTTTCAGTAAACATTTCTAATCTTTCTACACACTCTTATGCCACGCATAAGAGTGTGTAGAAAGATTAGAAATGTTTACTGAAAGATAATCTTATTATAGCCCATTCTGTTTCAATCTGTTACTGGCCCTCTCTCATAGCGTTACTAAAAATGAGAGTTTGATTAAAGAACTTATTTTTTAATTTACATATCAGTACATCCTAGTATTGTGATATAGGGTAGGTAGGAGGCATACGAGTGAAAATCATGGTGGCGGACGATGACCGCGACATGGTGGACATGTTGAGCTATTGGCTCAAGGGCCACGGCTACGACGTAGTCCGCGCATTCGACGGTGAGCAAGCTATTAAACGATGGCGCGAAACACTACCAGATCTGGTGATTCTCGATATTCAGATGCCAAAGCTCGATGGCTTCGAGGTCTGTCGGCAGATGCGTACAGAGACAAATTCGATGGTCCTGATTTTGACTGCACATGATCGGGAGGATGATGAGGTGCGCGGGTTGGAGATGGGCGCAGATGATTACTTACGGAAGCCGTTTAGCCCGCGACAACTTCTCGCTCGTATCAAGGCTATTATGCGCCGTTCTTCTAGCTCGCGTGGTACCTCGGGTTCGTCCGCCATCACGGTAGGACCGGTAACTCTGGATGCAATGCGTCACGAGGTCACGAGGGATGGCACAAAGGTTCGTCTTACACCGACTGAGAGCCGCTTGCTGCATCTACTCATCTCGCATACAGGGCAGGTGTTAACGACGGATATGATCATTGAACGGGTCTGGGGCTATGACGAGGCAGGTGATTCAGGGCTGGTGAAAACGCATATTCGCCATCTGCGCCAAAAAGTTGAGCCAGATCCCAATAGTCCACAGTTTATTATGACTGTCCCCGGTGTAGGCTACACGTTTACGGCTCCTGTGACCATCGAGCCTTGAGAAAGGAATGTATGGCGGGTACCTGGCAACTATAAGCTGGCGAGCTCAACTCCTCCTAACTTATAGTTGCTCTCTCCTTGCTTCCTCCTGTTTCTAGACGATAGAAGATACCTCTCAACCACAATATCCGCATTTCAACCACAATGTAACACGCTTACACACTCTTCTGTTATAAGCATTTCATATAATTCATGTAGACTGTAATAAATATGCAGGTATGTTTATACATAGATCCTTTTATTCGAGGTTGAGATCTGGAAAGCTTTATGAATCAGAAGAAAAAAGAGGTTCGTCTCTCTCCTGCGTCTAATATATCGCATATAGCACGGAAGGTGAAGAGACATGCGTCTTTGTCTGCTGCGTTAGATCTATGTGAGTGTCTTCCTCTTGCTCTTGATCTTCGAGAGAGAAGTGATGCGAAACAATTTTGCACGGCAGATGATGAGCAGACGATATGCATTTCTCAATTGCTGTATGGTAGGCTCCACACGTTCCTACACGAGCTTTTTCCGCGAGTTGAGCCTCTAAGCCTGCTTGTTTTGCATCTGTCTCAACGAGAATCTACACCCCTCGCTCCGCATTCAAACCTTTTGCATAAACGTCGTTGGTATCACGCGCCTCCAGGGTTATTGGAACAAGTGCTGGCAAATGTCCAGCGCGTGATCCGCATTGAGGATAATATGTTATTATGCGAGGATACCGGCTTCGCTCTCGTCTTTCCTGGCGTTGATCAACAGGGTGCAGAGATTATCTTAGAGCGTATCTACAGTAGTATTTGTCTGCTGCAGGCCGAGACCTTGATCCCGCCGCTTATCCGTGAGACAACCATTGCATTAGGAATGGGAACGTATCCGGCATCAGCAGAATCGTTGGATATGCTGTATCAACAGGCGGGACGTACCGCGCAGAGTCTGGTGCTGCGTCCGATTCTCACGACACAGCTACGAGGTGCCAAACCCATCCCAGCTCCCGATAATATGTTGCAGTTTGTGCAGGCAAAAAGAGAAGAGGTCGCCGCTGATCTAGACCTTGCCGGTATTCCTTTTATGGAACTGCCGCACACTCTTCCCGATCGCTTAACACAACTACTACCATTCTCGGTTGCAATGGAGTTGCAGTGTGCACCAGTTGGTCGCGATCATCACCGCTTGACAGTTGCTATGCTTGACCCAACTGATGCCGCCGCATTGCGCCGCTTGCAACATGTGACTGGTATGACGATTTTTCCCGTCTCATGCGATGAGTCAGCCCTACACTCGTTGTTAACCCATGCATGGTGAAGGAACCGTAGGAAACAGTCATGAATCGATAGGTGTAAATTTGTATCGAGAATGCAAAGGCAATGCAGAGTATCTTAATGTAGTCTTCAGTATATCAACAAGAAATCCTCTATTTGTGTCGTTGTATGTCGTGATGGTAGTGATATAGAGCAAAGGCATTCTTAAAATTAACCGGATCGCAACTAGTCCTTAACAGAAAAGCGTGTCAACATTGGTTACTATAACATGTAATGAGACAGTAATATTATTATTAAAAGTTGTTCTCAGCGCTACATCGTTAGTGTCAAGTGTATTTATTTATTGAATACTTAAGGAGAGAGTTCATGGTCGTACAGATGATTCAAGAAGATGTTCTTCTGACTTTTAAAGAAGCAATGGGCTATCTACGCGTGAGTCGTTCGACTCTTTATCGTCTAATGTGGTCTGGCCAGCTTACTGGCCATAAAGTGGGCAGCACCTGGCGTTTCTATCGTGAAGATCTACGTGCCTGTGTAGGTCGTGAGGTCCCTATGTCCGTGATCCCTGCCAGCATTGGGCAATAGTATATTTTTATCTCTCCATTTTATGTTTTTTTCTAAAGTAAAATGGTAATCTCTCCAAAGAGATTACGTCGTAAAATGCAAATAAATGAATGTAGCAGCCAGTCCGAGAAAAAGGGCTGGCTGCTTGTCTTTGTGAAAAGGGTGGGTGAATTGTATGTATGCTAAATTGTTGTATAGCCTGTAATTTTCCACTGGTCATTGATCTTATACATGGTGAGCAAGACCCGGTAGCTTTTCTTCTCGCGAGTGACATCGACTGAAATGGTGAAATGGTTGATATCTGTGCCGGAAGTATCGTAGCTAACCGATGGAGTGCCCGCGACATACTTATAGACAGGCCCGTACTGCTCATCGAGCTCCTGCGCCTGTTTGAGATATTGTGCCGGGGTTAAGTTTTTGAGTTCTCCTTGTGGGGAGAGATAACTATAGGCCTGGCTATAACGTTTATTCTGAATGGCTTCATAGTAGTTATTTGTAAGGTCGCGGCCGCCGTAAACGACCGTTGTGGCCTGCTGGAAGGCGCTGCCGAAGAGAGAAGATGAGGCCCAGGCGCAAACTCCACAACTGGCAAGGATAAGAACGCCCAGTACTGATACAAGAATCCACACCCATTTATATGATTTTTTTGGAGGTGCGAGATACGGAGCCTGTGGGCCTGGATAGCCCTGACCCACTGGATAAAGAGGGAACGCATGCTGAGGCGGATATGACGGATACGATGGAGCTGGTGTATTGTTCGCTTGCGGGAGCGGTACGTATTCTGCCCGGCCACTGGAGGTAGAAAATTTAGCTTGTGGAGACCCTTGAGACGGCACAGGTGCCCATGATGAGCTGGCTTGAGAAGGCTCCTCTGCCTCTTCTCTTTGATAAAAAGAAGGAGGCGGTGGATAGATACGTCCTTGTCGAACCGCCTCATGATCAATACTCGTCTCTATAGCTCCATACGGTGCATTCGCCGACTGCTTTTCGGCATTTTGAGGATAGATTTTTGCTCCAGACTCTGCTGGTTGTGCTGTTCCTGGTAGTTCTTCTGGTGACTGATCGGAAGTGTGCATAGTTGTCTCGACTCTACTTTATACCTTTTCAATTTCTCTTTGGTGCTGCTTGAGCATTCTGCGCGCCTCTTCTTCAAACTCCAGTTCCATCTCATGCTGAACTTGAAGTTCGGCTGTGTGGCGTGCAATTGTATGTTTGCCTGCATATAGAATAACACGATTGAGATAGGTGTCTGCGATTCGTCTGCGTTGCCAGGTTAAATCTGGCATTGGGCGTAGATTCAGGAGAGAAGGTGGGTGAAGTTCGCGATCACTGACTGCCACTGCCATCAAGAGCGCAAATTCCGCCACTGCCTGACAGACGAGAGGATTTTTAAAAAAATCAGGTTGTGGACTGGAGAAGATCAAAACGCCTGCGAGCAAGCTATTGCGTAGTACAGGTGCTGCACAGGAGCTACGTACAAATTCATCTTTCTCGAAAAGTGTACGCCCACTATCGGTATCGTGCCAGACCTGGAGCCGTTGCATAACAGCAGTTGCACCAGCCAGGCTCGTACTGCCTAAAAATGCAGTTGCCTCAACGGGAGTGAGACAAGGATCATTACTGCGCCTGCTCACTTCATAGAGAGAGTGAATACCATCGTTGTGTTGCTGCATCAGTGAAGCATAAGCAACAACCAGCCCCAGATGTTCTACGTCTACGTGAAGGAGCGCATATTCGAATAAAGCCTGTGAGACTTGCCACATGCACGTTTCTTCGTCCTGACTATGTGCAGCCAGTTCTAGCGCTTTCACATAGATCTCTTTTTGTACCTCGTGGAGCGGTGAAGTGAGATCGATCACGACATTACCGTAAGCCTGCTTAATCAGGTTTAGCAGTTGGACACGATGTTCGGGGAAGAGATCGGGAAGCTTTTTCAGATATGAGGCACGCGGCACAGATATTCCATTCATCCAGCGATACACCGTGTTTTCTGCTACCTCTAGTTCTCGTGCCACGCGCTCTATCCCCGCACGATCTTGACGAAGGATACTTTGTAAGAAATCGGTGAAAGGGTTAAGTTGTATTCCATTCTTTTGTCCGGTGGTGGCGGAGAAAGATTTTGGCTGAGGAAAGAGAATATCTTGCATCTGATCTTGTGCTACCGATTCCACCGACCCGTCTCTCTGGATGGAATTGCCGCGCTCGTACCTTCTCGTCTTTCCACCAGGGGGGCGTCCACGTCTTCTCTTCAATTGTTCATTAGAGCCCGACCCACTGTCCATGTTTTCTTTTTCCCTTATATAATTGCGAGAATACAACAATGCTTCACAAGATACACATCTCTGCTAGTATAACACATACGATAAACAAGTTTCGCCTCTCTCTAACGCTTTGTACGTTCTCTTTGCACTGTCCATGCCTACGTTTATGCATAATGGGCTACCCTCTTTCTTGTCTTTGGTCTCCTCCATTTTCTGTATTCTAGTAGTTCAATGTAACAGCTATGTAATATCTCGCTTGTGCATAGAGATAATCGTGTAAAATACGATGTTTAAATAAAAGTACCACAATGTCAAAAATGTATTGATTTATTACGACGAGCAATGTATATTAACAAGTGTCATAAAGAGTAATGAAAAGTAGTCAATATCTCTTACATGTTGGAAAGATGAAGTAGAAGATGGCGGTTAACAACGTTGTGTATGTGAACGAGTGCGGTCTTCCCTTAAATGCAGTAGAGTGGCTCGTGACGCATCACCAGAGTAAACTACAAGAGCGTACTCAGATGATACGGGATCTCTCTTTGAGGCAGGGAAGCTTTGTTGTGGATGCGGGATGCGGACCCGGTTTGTGGACTCCTCTCCTCGCTCGGAATATAGGATCTAGTGGCTCCATTTTAGGCGTTGACATTTCGACTGAGGCGCTTGTAACGGCTCAGAAAAGAAGTGCAAATACATGGTGTAGTTGCCAAGTGCAGTATAAGCGAGCCTTTTTAGAGCAGTTGCCGATTGAACTCGGTTCTGCTGATCTCATCTTTAGTGCGAACGTCAGTCAGTATCTTCTCAATCCGGTCGAGACCTTTGCTATGATGGGTCCCTATTTGAGACGAGAAGGAAGACTCGTGGTGAAAGATATTAATTTTGGTACAATGCGCTTTTACACTGTTGATGCAGGATTACACGCGCGAGTGTTTCAAGCGCGTGAGCTCTGGGAGAAAAACCGCGTAGCGCAAAATTACGCGTTCGAAGATAGCTGGGTGGGCTCTAAGCTTGCAGGTTATCTGTGCGCCGCTGGATACAAAGATGTGCAGGAGAAAACATACCGGATCGTTCGTCATTATGTTTTACCTGATGATTTCCGTTTCTATTTGTGTGGCATTGCTGAATGGTTTGTATGTGAGGATGCTCCTTATCTTGCCTCCGAAGATAGAATGAGCTGGCTTAACTGTTTTCGAGGCGAAGCGAATACGGTTCTGGATCAAGAGGGATTTTTCTACGAAGAGACTGAGTTTGTGGTCTCTGGCGTCTGGGATAGCTCTTCACGCACGTCTTTTTAGACCGGTCGAGTATCTCTTAATAATCAGCTTGCCTTCTCTGTTCAAGTAAGACAGAGAAGGCAAGTTAGTTTCTATACGAGAATAGTAAGCAGGACTGTTTTCGCTTTATGAATGAGTAGTATTTAACGTCTCTGCGATCATTGCTATTGCTGAATCTCCTACAATTGATTGAAGCTGAGTGTGAATGCGTCCCATATTTTCCATGCGAGCCGTAATAAACTCGTGCTGTGATATGCCATAAGATAAGCCAGTCAGACCTTGTTGTGCAGCTTCATATTCAGCGCTAATCTGTGACAACAAGCGAGCGACCTCACTGCGCTGTTCATTTGCTTTACACATAATTCCCCTTTCCTTCCTAACCTCTAAGCGTTCAGACAGCTTATATATATGTTACGTACAACAGTTTAATACACAATGTAAATACAATGTATTTTGCTTGTACTAACAACAATAATAATGCGCATTACTAGTATGCACTAAGATGTAGTTCTTGTCCAGTAGTTCAATGTTCATCTATGCTTTAAAAGCAATATCTTTACAAAAATTTCACGTTGTCATAAAGTTGTTTCTCTCTACGTACACTTCTCTACCGTTCTCTATAGGCTGGTTTAGACCTTTTTTCCTTTCGAGGTGTACCGCATCTTCTACAGGCGAAGAGACAAATTATTTTGTGTAGGAATAGTACTTTTGGGTGTACTATACTCAGGTTGTAATATTGATATACTTGTATATTTGCACGCCTTGTGCATCTTTCTTCCCTCTATAATAGTAGACTCTCATGGTGAAGAAACATAAAAACGAATTGGATGTAAAATGCCATCGTTTTACATTCAAAACATCGAATGCGCTTTTGGTCTTCTATAGAGCCGTATTGGAATATTTATATTTTTATACACTTCACTTTTAACTCTGGCTATGATATACTTTGCTTAACACCTACATCATACAAGCCTGGAGGCATCCTCTCTGCTGTGTAGTGTGTGAAGAAGCCGCGTTGACTCCCTTCTGATACGGTCATCAGTTGCAGCGCAGGCATCAAGCGAATGCTTCTCTTATATATGTGAGGGGTAACAGGGATGAGCCTGTTACAGAAGCGAAAAGGAGTAGTCCTTCATGGCACGTGTCCAATTTGAGCATGTCTTCAAGCGTTTTAACAAAACCGAAGTTGTGCATGATATCAGTATTGATATCAAAGACAAAGAGTTCCTCGTATTAGTTGGTCCTTCTGGCTGTGGTAAGAGCACCTGCTTGCGTATGGTAGCTGGCCTGGAAGAGCCAACCGAAGGTGAGATTTTTATCGGCGATCGTGTCGTCAATGGTGTTGACCCCAAAGATCGCGATATCGCGATGGTATTCCAAAACTACGCTCTTTATCCCCACATGACAGTTTTCGACAACATGGCCTTCGGTCTGAAACTACGCCACTTCGCCAAACCCGAAATTAACAAGCGCGTGGAAGAGGCAGCCGGTGTGCTTGGCCTTGAGCAGTTGCTCAAGCGCAAGCCAAAAGAGCTGTCCGGTGGTCAGCGTCAGCGCGTTGCTCTGGGGCGTGCCATCGTACGCGAGGCGCAGGTCTTCTTGATGGACGAGCCTCTCTCCAACCTGGACGCCAAACTGCGCGTAGCGACGCGTGCTGAGATCATCAAGCTTCACCAGCGTATCCAGACGACCGTTATCTATGTAACGCATGACCAGGTCGAAGCCATGACGATGGGTGACCGCATCGCTGTCCTCAACGCTGGTATCATTCAGCAGCTTGGTGCTCCACAAGAGCTCTATGATCACCCGACCAATCTTTTCGTCGCTGGCTTCATCGGCTCTCCATCTATGAACTTCCTCCCCAACGCGAAGGTGAGCACCGAAGGCTCTTCTACAGCCGTGATACTTGAGGGCCTCGGCCGTGTGGTCGTGCCTCAGATCTATGCAGAGCGCGCGCGTGCTGCGGCAGGCAGAAACCTGACCTTTGGTATTCGCCCGGTGCATCTGGAAGATGCTTCTATCGTCAGTGCGGATCGTGGTGGCGAAATTCATTCAGCTATCGATGCTTCGGTGGACGTCGTCGAGAATTTGGGTAACGAGCTTCAGGTCTATCTGACCGCTGGCGGCAAGAGTATGGTTGCTACCCTCGATCCTCGCTCCCGCATTACCGCTGGTAATAAGGTCCGCTTGTTCGTTGATAACGACCAGATCCACCTGTTCGACACCGATACAGGTGAGTCGATATTCTAATTTCAAACCCTCAGACGAGTTGAGGAAGAATAAGGCTTTTTCCTCCTCTTTGAGGGGAGTGTATTACACGAAGATCTAAAAGTCAAGTGAAAATGCACCAAAGAAGAAATGATGTGCCCAGCGCAAGGAGTAGCGCTGGGCATAGAGAAAAAGCGAGAGAGGAACATTCAATTGATGTTCCTCTCTCGCTTTTCTGATGAGCCTGATTACCACCAGCCTATAGACTAGTTACGCAATGCCTTGCCAGAGGTGAGGATGGATTGCATGCGCTCCTGCGTCTTCTCCATGCCGCACAAACTTAAAAACGCCTCTCGCTCCAGGTCGAGTACATATTGCTCTGAGACGGGTGTGACGGGTGAGCACTCGCCGCCTGTGAGCACCCGCGCCAGATGGCGGGCGACGACTGCATCATGCTCGCTAACCTTGCCCGTCAATTGCAGACCCTCCACCTGCTGCTCCAAGACCAGCCGAGCACCAACTCCTGGTAGGAGCAATTGTTGAGGCTGAGGAGGTTGCCACTTCCCGCTATCTTTTGCCTCGGCGAGCTTGATAGCGTCGGCCTTTGCGTCACGCAGGAGAATATCTCGGTTAATGGTCACGGCATCTGTCTTGCGTAAGAAACGCAGTTCCTGAGCCTCTGCCGCACTGGTCGAGACTGTGGCGACCGCAATGGTCTCGAAGGCGCGCCGCGATGGCGTAAATGTTCCGCCCGTTTTGCCCGCCTTCTGGCTTTCGAGGCTGGCTCCGTGACGTAATAATAGTTCTTTACAGCCACCCCCGGCCGGCACGAGTCCAACTCCAACCTCGACCAGTCCAATATAGGACTCTGCGAATGCTCGTGCGTGATGACCATGCATGATGATTTCGCAACCGCCACCCAGTGCCCGACCGGCAGGCGCGATAACAACAGGGATGGAACTATATTTGAGCAGTTGATGCACCTGTTGCAGGCCATTGACAGCGCCTTCCAGCATCTTCCACTCGCCCTGTCGCGCCCCCATGAGCACCAGGAATAGATTGGCACCCGCCGAAAAGTCGGCGGCCTCATTGCCAATCACGATTGCCCGGAACTGCTTCGCCCCTTCCTCGACGGCGTAGCGCATCATTTCGGTGATGCCTTCGTCGATTGAGTTGAGCTTGGTATGGAACTCGACACAGGCAACGCCGTCTCCCAGATCAATGAGTGTCGCCGAGCCATTGTCGCGTATCACTCCCTTGCTGGCTGTTCCGCCAGCCTTGATCTCTTGCAGCGAGATGGCTCCTTGCGCTGTGGGGACGGGCTGATAAGTATCGGTCTTGAAGTCAAAGTAGTGCGGTTTGCCATTTGTAGTAATATAGAACGTTCCCTGCCCCTTATCCTTGACCTGTTGCACCAGGACGGGTAGTTCACGCCCCTGCATCACCTTGTCGAGCACGTCTGGATTTTGCAGGAGCAGATCCCAGAGTTCGAAGCTGCCCAGCTCCGAGTTGAAGCCCCAGCGCATGGCGTTGTCGATCGCTACGATGCTGTCGGCGATCTCCCGCGCGCGATTGGCCGCGTAGCTTAATTCATTTGCCGTGGCCTCAGAGGCGAGCTGACTGGCACGGTCGTCTCCCTTAAGGATGGCAAGAATCTTCTGGCGCGTATCATCGAATCGGCGCGCCTCGCCTACAGAGGCAAAGCGATGCTTGGGTTGTGGCTCGTATTCTAGGGTCTTCAAGTTGAGCTCTTGAATGATTGATGCGCCATCTGGACCCTTGATGCGTTTGTAGAAGCCCTGCCCGCTCTTCTCGCCCAGCCAGCCGCGTCTGATAATCTCCTGCATGACTGCTGGCAAGCGAAAGGTTTCCCGCTGATCATCATCCGGCGCGTTTTGATAGAGATTATTGGCGACATGCATCGCCGTATCCAGACCTGAGAGATCGGAGGTGCGGAAGACGGCCGATTTGGCGCGCCCCATGTTCTCGCCTAGAATGCTATCAACCTCGCTGACCGTATAGTCGTGTGCTAGTGCGTAGTGAATGGTCGAGAGCAGGCTATACGTTCCGATGCGATTGGCGATGAAGTTTGGTGTATCTTTACACAGCACAATGCCCTTACCCAGCGTCTCCGTCCCAAATTGCTCCATGAATGTCAGTAGAGCAGGATCGGTATCAACTGTGGGCACGAGCTCTAGCAGACGCATGTAGCGTACCGGATTGAAGAAGTGTGTGATCAGGAAGTGCTTGCGAAAGGTCTCGCTGCGTCCTTCGATGAGCAAGTGTGCAGGCAGTCCTGAAGTGTTTGAGGTGATGATCGCGTCGGAACTGAGAATCGGCTCAAGCTTGCTATACAGATTCTGCTTAATGTCGAGCCGCTCGATGACCGCCTCGATGATCCAGTCAATGTCGGCCAGCTTTTCCAGGTCATCTTCGATATTGCCGATGGTGACCAGTTGCGCGCTGCGCTTGCTATAGAAAGAGGCCGGGCGCGATTTCAGAGCTTTATCCAGCCCTGTGCGTGCCACGACATTGCGATCTTTTGTTGCATTAGACGGCACGATATCCAGCAGGAGACTGGGAATGCCGACGTTGGCGAGATGGGCGGCGATAGCCGCGCCCATCACTCCAGCTCCTAGAACTGCTGCTTTGCGAACCTGATATGTCATGGCTACGCCATCCTCTCAATCAACGTCGCCAGCCCCTGTCCTCCACCAACGCACAGAGTCGCGATGCCCAACCGCTTGTCCAGCGTCTGTAGATCGTTGACGAGGGTAGCGATGAGGCGTGCGCCACTACAGCCCAGCGGATGACCCAGCGCGATGGCTCCTCCATGTGGATTGAGCCTCTCTTCATCGATACCAAGCGTTCTGACGACCGCCAGGCTCTGGGCGGCAAATGCCTCGTTGAGTTCGACGATATCGATATCGCTGATCTCCATATTCGCGCGCTTCAGAAGTTTGCGCACGGCCGGTATGGGCCCGACCCCCATTATCTCGGGCTTTACGCCGGCCACGGCCATCGTGTGTACTCGTGCCAGTGGAGTGATGTTCAGATCGCGGGCGCGCTCGGCCGACATTAAAACGACGGCGGCAGCTCCGTCGTTCAGCGGGCTGGAGTTGCCTGCGGTTACTGTGCCACCTTTGATAAAAGCTGGCTCCAGGCTGGCAAGCCTCTCAAGCGAGGTGTCGCGGCGCGGACCTTCGTCGATCTCCATCGTCCGCCCATCTGGCAGGGGTACGGGAACAATCTCTCGTTTAAAGGTGCCGTTGTCGGTTGCGGCTAGCGCTCGCTGATGACTGCGCAGCGCAAAGGCGTCCTGGTCGGAGCGGCTGATCGAATAGTCGCGCGCAACATTTTCGGCTGTGATCCCCATTGGTATATAGCTGGAATAGCCATACTCGAACTCACACGGTGGATAATTAGGATCAAATGCTGGCTTGCCCGTGTTTGGGTCTTCCTTCACCAGGCGTGGATTAAAGCTAGGATTAAAGCCACCCATAGGCACACGCGACATACTCTCAATGCCGCCCGCGATGAATACATCGCCCATGTCGAGCATAATGTTTTGTGCCGCCATATTGACGGCCTGTAGACTCGATGCACAGAAACGATTGACGGTCACGCCAGCCGCAGTCTCTGGCAGGCCAGCCAGTGCACCGACCAGGCGCGCCAAATTCATACCTTGCTCACCCTCGGGAAAAGCACAGCCCAGGATAATATCTTCAATAAGTGCGCGATCAAGATTAGGGACGCGCTCTACAGCGGCCCTGACGGCCAGTGCAGCAAGGTCATCTGCCCGAACATCTTTGAGCACACCCTTATTCGCTCGCCCGATCGGTGTCCGCACCGCACTTACTATAACGGCTTCTGCCATGATTGTTTCTCCTTCTCTGTCATCTATCAGCCTGAGATACCGCGTAGCGACGACCCTCGCGGTTGTCGTGGGTCGCTGTCTCTCTGGTTGCGGTTGCCCACAGCGACAACCGCGAGGGTCGTCGCTACGCGGGGCGGGCGTTTAGAGTGGGTAGCCCTGCCGCTCAACAACGATCGTGGCAAGCTCACGCTGCACTTGTACACCATTGAACAGATAATCCCCAACGTAGTTGCGGACGCGTCTCAATACTTTTTCAGCCCGGCTCGGATCTACATAGCTGGTAATCATCTGATCGAGATTGCTGCGCAGGCGCGAAAAAGAGAGCCAGGCGGCCAGTTGTGCCAGTTTGATATGAGTGGCGCTCTCCTCATGGCCCATGCGCGTCACCTTAATGGCGCGAGCGAGCGCGCTATCAGTCGCGTACAGCTCGATAAGCGCGTTTGCCAGATACTCGATAAACTCTTGCTCGTTTGCCAGCGCCTGAGGGTCCTGCATGTATTTGAGGGCGATCTGCATGGTCGCGTAGATCGTCGCATCCTTCGCTCGCTCCAGGATGGCGGCAGCATCGCGCAGCTCGGCCGGCACATTCTCGTCAACCGCTGCCGGCCTCTGATCTGCCTTCATCAGCTCTTCGACCTGAGCGTATTTCGTCATCAGATTGACCTCGCCCGTCATCGCACGGCGGAAGAGAGTGTTGACGGCGACCAGGCGGTTGATCTCGTTGGTGCCCTCGAAGATACGCTGAATGCGGGCGTCGCGATATGCCTTCTCGATTGGATACTCGTGCATAAAGCCATAGCCACCAAAGATCTGAACGCCTTCATCGACCGCCTTTGCCAGAACTTCGCTGCCGTGCACCTTCGCGATAGAAGCCTCGATCGCATACTCTTCGATGGCCTTGAAGACCGTTGCCGTGTCGGTGCCTGCGCTCCGTTGAGCCTGTGCAATATTGCCGGCGGTACGGAAGACCTCGCTCTCGGCTGCGTACGTCTCGGCCGCGACCTGAGCCAGTTTCTTCTTGATCATGCCAAACTCGTACAGGTTTTTCCCGAATGCCTTGCGCTCGGTCGTATAGGTTGCGGCAAGGTCAAGCGCGTTCCGCGCGCCGCCCACTGTGCCAGCACCCAACTTCAGGCGACCAATATTGAGGATGTTAAAGGCGATCTTATAGCCCTTATGAATTTCGCCCAGCATATTCTCGACCGGTACTTTGACATCGGCGAAGAAGACTTGGCGGGTGGACGAGCCTTTGATGCCCATCTTATTCTCTTCGGGTCCTGTCGCGACTCCAGGCCAGTTGGACTCGACGATAAAGGCCGAGGGACGCTCGTTGCCGATGCGGGCAAAAACGACCAGGATGTCGGCGAAGCCCGCGTTAGAGATCCACTGCTTGGTGCCGTTGATGATGTAGTACTTTCCATCTGCGGATAGCTCGGCGCGCGTGCTCAGTCCCATTGCGTCGGAGCCGACACCCGGCTCGGTGAGGGCGTAGGCCGAGATCCATTCGCCGGAGGCCAGCTTGGGCAGATAATGCTCTTTTTGTGCCTCGGTTCCGTAGTAGACGATCGGGAGCGTGCCGATTGTCGTGTGTGCGCCGAAGGCAACGCTAAATGATGCCTCGCGCAGCTGTGAAGCTACAAGCGCGCTGGTCAGCAGACCCAGCTCTGCTCCACCGTACTGTTCAGGTACATCGATCATCAGCAAGCCTTGCTCGCCAGCCTGCTTAACGAGTGTGGGCATGACTCCTGGCTCCTGGCGATCGATGGCCTCTACTTTGGGGAGTACTTCGCGTGTGACGAAGGTTGCCGCTGATTCTTCGATCCAGCGCTGCTCGTCATCACGCTCTTCCAGTATAAATATTTTCTCTGCACTCTCGCTGACGGGCGTTGTAAGAAACGCCGTACCTGACTCGGTTGGTTTTATCGTGGTTGACATGCTTTCTCCTTTGATTGTATATACAATGTACCGACCCACCTACGTAGCGACAATGCCTTGTGGTTGTCGTGGTCGGCATATGTCGGTTTTTACCTTGTGGTCAACGACAACCACAAGGCATTGTCGCTACGCAGGCCTTTGAGGCGGTGGCACAACTCCAGACCGCTTGATCGCGGTCGACCGCAAGGCATTGTCGCTACGCGGGACGAGTACGCAGTTCACGTCGTAAGATTTTGCCTACGCTTGATTTAGGCAGGCTATTCCGAAACTCTATGCACCTGGGGACTTTGTAGCCGCTCAGGCGCTCTCTACAAAAGGCTAGAATATCGTTTTTCGTTTTCTCTGTTGGCTCAAAGCCAGCTTTTAAGACGATGAAGGCGCTGACTGTCTCGCCGCGATAGTCATCGAGTAGACCCACAACTGCCGCCTCGGCTACTGCCGGGTGATTGTAGAGTACCTCTTCAACCTCGCGCGGATAGACGTTGAAGCCACCGGTAATAATCATATCTTTGATGCGTTCTACGATGTAGAAGTAGCCATCCTCATCCATTCGAGCGATGTCACCAGTACGTAGCCAGCCATGAGAAAAGATGGCCTGTGTTTCTTCAGAACGGTCCCAATAGCCCTGCATGACGTTTGGCCCTTTGATGACCAGTTCGCCCGCTTCGCCTACAAGCACAGGCTCTCCCGTCTCCGGGTTGAGGATAGCGGCCTCGACGTCGGGCAGAGGGAGACCAATACTTCCAGGACGCGATTCATCCGTTAGTGGATTACAATGCGTAACCGGTGCTGCCTCGCTCAGGCCATATCCTTCTACCAGCTTGCCCCCCGTAATGGCCTCAAAGTCGCTCTTCACCTTCGCGGGCAGCGGAGATGCGCCACTAATACAATACTTGATAGATTTCAGGTAGTCGGTGCGTTTGCCCGCCTCGTTCATAAGCGCAACATACATCGTAGGGATGCCGGGGAAGAGCGAGGGGCGATAGCGATAGACAGCCTCCAGAACATTTTTGGCCTTGAAACGCGGCAGCAAAATCATAGTGGCACCGGCCAGTACGGATACATTCATGGCGGCGGTTAAGCCATAGGCGTGGAAGAATGGAGTGACACAGAGAGCACTTTCGGCTCCATCATGGGCCTGTGGCATCCAGGAGCGGGTTTGCATCGCATTTGCAAGCAAGTTACGGTGTGTTAGCATCGCGCCCTTCGACAGTCCTGTGGTGCCGCCGGTGTATTGCAGTACTGCCAGGTCGTCCCCCTTCGCAGGCAGCGGAAGATTGAAGAGTTCGATGCCGCCCTTTGAGGTTGAGCGTAACATGCTTTGCATCAGCCGTAACCCAGGATCTTCGTTCAGCGACTTCCGGGTCAACAGAGAGCGTATGGGCTTGTTTCCGCGCTGACTAAAGGGGTAGAGTCTTTGTAGGAATGGAGGAAGAAAATCGGCTGGACTGGTCACAATGACCTGCTCCACCTCCGTCTCTTTTCGTATAGCCTGAAGACGCGGATAATACATATTAAGCATTACTATAACTTTTGCGCCGGAGTCCGCCAACTGATGCTGTAGTTCGCGCTCTGTATAGAGTGGATTGGTAGGGACGACGACGGCTCCCGCCCTCAATGCGCCGTAAAAGGCGATAGGGAATTGGGGGATATTGGGGAGCGCGATAGCAACGCGGTCGCCTTTTTGTATGCCTAAGCGTTGTAGTCCGACTGCGAAACGATTGGCCTGATTTGAGAGTTGAGCATAAGTAATTCTGGTTCCGTAATAGAGGAGTGCACTGTGATTAGAATATCGATGAGAGGCGAGGTCCAGAAGCCAGGTTAAAGGGCGATCGGGTAGCGTAAGAGAATCCGGAACTCCAGATTCGTAGTGCTGTATCCACGGATGCAAAGTAGTCTGTTCACCAGAGGTTTGTTCAATACTGAATACTTTTGTCGTATGCTGTTCTGCCTGCGTATCAGGTGTGAAAGATGGGTCAGACATCTGGCACTAGCTCCTCTCCATAGGGCATTCCTGTCTGTATACATCTATCCAGAGAGGAAACCTTTGCGACAACTTTGTCGCTGCTATGAGCAACAACCCACTGAGTTCATTATAGATGAGAGGACGAGAGATGACCATGTTGCCAGCTAACAATTTTTGCGTCATAATGAGCGAGTAGCTAACGAGTTCTAGTGGAGGGGAGCTTTTATGGCGCTGAATAATGAAAAAAATCAGCTTGATTTTGCTCATCTGGTGACCTTTTACCGGTATCAGCGGAGCATGTCGCAGGGACAGCTTGCGCAGGCGACTCGTCTCTCGCGCACGTATATCTATCATCTAGAGACGGGGCAGCGCGCGAATCCATCGCCGTCGGTGGTGCAAAATATTGCTCGTGCCCTCGAACTGCGCGGCGAGGAGAAGCTGCGGCTCTACGAGGCCTATCATGCGCTCACCGGTCAGTATGTAGATGGCGAGCGATCTGAGAGTGCCCTGCTTGACCTGGGCGAACTGGCGAGCCTGCTGGTACACAACACGTCCTATCCGGCACACTCGCTGGATAAGCTCTGGTATCTGCACTCGTGGAATGATGCAGCGATCCGCCTCTTTGAGACGCAAGAATTTCTGGCGCGTGGAGAGCAGCTTCATCTGCTCAAGCTTGTATTTGATCCAGAGCGGCGGCGGCACTTTCAGGGATGGGAGAATCTTGCCCGCCGCCTGGTAAGCGACTTTCAATATAATTCTCGTACCCTGACACACCTGCCTGAGCACAAATCGCTCTGGAAGAGCCTGCGCGAGTATCCAGAGTTTCGTCGCATCGCCTCCTCTGTCTATGCTGGCGGCAGGCCCGCTCCATCTTTTGTCTTCCAGATCCAGCACAGCGATCTGGGCCGTGTAACCCTGCGCACCGCCACCACTGTCTTTAGCGGCGTCTCCAGCTATTCGATGGTCAGCTATGTGCCGGGTGATCTGCAGACACTAAGCATTTACCGTGTGCATGGTTGGCAGCCGCAGGGATAAGAGTAGAAAGCTTTTCTACTACACTTTATCCATGTGCTTGCACATCGTGCGCGCCATTCTGGCGCAAGATGTCCGCAACCTCTTGCTGACGTTGTGTGGTGTGAACGGTTAGTATGGTTCGCCCGGCTTTGATCTCACTTTCGTAGTAGTGCGCCTGATCGGCAGGTACACCCATGCCTGTAAAAGCTCCCAGGAAGCCGCCCGCAACGCTGCCAATCGCGCCACCTCCGAAGATGGATGCTAGCACGCCGCCAGCCACGATCGGGCCAATTCCTGGTATTAAGAGTGCCGCCGCCGCTCCTAGCATCCCGCCGACGACACCGCCCGCGACAATACCTCTGCGCGTTGGCGCTTCCGCAGCATGTTCAGCAGCTTTTGGATCTGCAACTTCAGAGGTTGTACTGCGAGGAGTATCTTGTACTACTGATTCAGCGTTTGTCAGTGTTGGCTGAGCGGTTGATGGTTCTGGCATCGTCATGGCGGCATCTGGCCGTACAGGCACTTCTTCATCTTTCTGTGAGCCGGGATAGGGCAAGTGGTCTATTGCCTCTTCCGTGACAGGTAAAACGTTGGCTAAGATAGTGGCTGCTTCCGCTGGACCCGTAATAGGGACGAGCAACATATCTGCAACGCCCAGAAGACCGCCGACAACTCCTCGTAGGACTGAGTTTGGTGCGCTAGCTTGTTTATTTACATGCTGAATATGTTCTTCCTGGCCGCGTGCAGCGAAGCCAAGTTGATCTTCGGAAAAGCCTGCTTTGAGCAGCGTATCGATTGTTCGTGTTATTGCCTTACGATCTTCGAACACTCCGATAACGACTCCTCGCTCTATTTCTGTCATTCTCTATAATTCCTCTCTTTAGGTGAGCGTTGGAGTTCCATCACCACCACATCCTCGCGCCTTCGGCGCTCGTTGCGTACTGGATGATTTTACTTTTTCTCCATTTTTAAGCTTCGCTTAAAAATGGAGAAAAAGTAAAATCATCCAGTACAGTCTCTTCGGGCAGCGAAGCTGCTCTCTCGTCTCCTGAGAAGGCGGACGCGATGGGACTCGGACACTCTAAGATATCTTTTTTATTACATCTCTCTACGTTTAATACGTAGGAGCACGATGCGTATATCTATTTATAGTACGGTCCTGGAACAGGGAAGATAGTAGAGCGGAGCTTCTGCCTTTTGCTGTTCCCTATCTCTCTGTGAAGATTAACAAAAACAAGCAATTTTGATCGCCCACAAGTCCCAGTCATTTGCTCATTATGACACATAATGATATCATTGTCCCTGAAAAAACCTTTTGAGATTAATTGGCGCGCCAGAAAGGATAAAAACAACGAGCATAGTAGCTTTTCCAACCTGGTTTAACCTGGGTCTCTACGGCGGCTTAGCATGCTGTATGTTTTCTATCGCGGCTAACTCGCTCTATACTGCTCTACGTCATCGTGGAACAAGGCGTCATCTCACCACAGCTATTATTATCTGTGTTGTCTCCGCGCTGCTATTAATTCCCGCTATTATCTGGTTTGATCTCCGTTTTAGCATAAAACATGCTCTTCTGTCTATGCTTGAGATCGAAGGACTGCTTGTGTATGTTGCGCTCTGTGGCTGGGTCTTGCCTCTCTCGATGACCGGCCTGTATTGTTTTTCGGCCTCGCCACGGCCATCTATCGACTCGGAACAGAAGCAAAGAGAACAACAGGCAGCTCTGCATCCACCGCGCTATCAGGCGGGAGTGCTGGCTCCTTTTGTGTTTGGTGAGGATGCGGTCTGGGCCTGGTTGGAATACGGCAATGGGAATTTTCAAGGCCAGCGTCTGGATCTCAAGCGTGCGATTGCCACGATTGGGCGGGACGAGGAGTGCGATATCTGGTTGGATGATGAAATGGCGTCGCGCCATCATGCAGAGATAGCCTGGGACCAGGGTCGCGCCTGCTTGACAGATTGTGGCAGTCTAAATGGTATGAACTTAAACGGCCGCCGCGTCTATGGGACGGTGCTTATGCATTCGGGAGATGTAATTGGGATTGGTGCGATGCGCTTTATCTTTATTCTCGCTGAGCAGAAAGACACTCCTGTGGCATCAGATGATGATCCACTCTCAAAGCATACCTGGCGCTCTTCCTTTGATTTGCAGTCCGATAGTCTGGATGGGATCACAACGGTCAGTGCAGACGGGAATGTGAAAACGAACGAGACACTGCCGGTCACGCGACCGGATGGTATACCTCCTGGCGAGTTGCAGCAAGGTCTGCTCTATGAGAGTTCAGATGAAAAGCCAGTCAACCAAGCATTGCCTGCGTCGTCAGAGAACGTGGGTACTCTCCATATAGAAGATGGAGAGTTTGCGGGTCAACGCTTTGTTATAGACCGTCCTATGCTTACAGTAGGCCGGGGGAGCGAGTGTAGTATCGTGATTAATGATGCCTCGATCTCTCGTCTGCATATTCAGTTCCTGCATCAGGCTGATGGCGATTATATTCAAGACCTGGGTAGCAGTAATGGGACAGTGGTAAATGGTGAGCCTCTCCGTACTGCACAACTCCTCAAACGTGGCGATGTGGTCGGCCTGGGCAACATTCATCTGCTTTATATGCTTCCGCAGCCAGTAGTAAGTACACCACCTCTGTTGCCGACATTAAGCTCGCCATCTTTAAGGTCGCTTAGCGGGCCAACACCCCTAAAGTTGCCTAGCCGCATGAAACAGACTTGATCTTTTTCTTTACCACTCAACCTCAAGGTTATTGAGCGGGTGCAGTCCGAGAATGGGCCGTCCATGACCAGGGTACAGATAATGGATGTGCAATTTTCGCAGGAGGCGTAGCGTCTCTTGTAACTGACGCCGGTTTGTGCCTCCACGCAGGAGCGGGGCTCCCCATTGTACAGTAATAACAGTATCTCCACACAGCAACTCTTTACTAAAGGGATTATAGAGGCAGAGGCTTTCCAGTGTGTGGCCGGGGCTGGCAATCACCCGCCAGTCTGGATGCCTAGGCAGTCCTTCCACATCATTGAGCCATATATCGATAAGTTTCATTTGCTGTATATAGTTGGGTGGAAATAGGTCCAGATGCTGTAGTGGACCGGACCTGAACTGGCCCTTTAGCTGTGAAAGGGATGAATGGCTTTTTCTATCTTCATGTTCTGACCGCACCAGGTCCTTGATAATGGCTGAAGCTGCTACTGGCGCGGTGCAAACTCTACGTAATGCCTCCACGCCCGCTGTATGATCGGGGTGAAGATGGGTTAACACGACGAGATCTATGTGTGATAGTGGCCGCTGTAAGAAGATGCTCAAGTATCTCTGGAGTTGTCTTACATTTAATTCATTCCCAGGATCGACAACGATCATACGCTCTGCATTGATAATATAGGTGTTGGCCATCGAAAAGCGATCCGTGATGGTATGAACGAGACGTGAGTGCATCTCTCCAGCTTCTGCTTCCAGTCGATGTGTATAGTCAGAGTGCAAAGTATTCCTCCGGCTTTCCAAAAGAAATGTACTTCTATCCTAGCATTGTGGTCAAGAAGATACTGTATTTTCAGATGCTATATGTTACAATAAAAATGGTTAGGGAAGATCATTCTCCATTGGGAAGCTCTATCTACGATCCTGGCCCTGTCCCGCTGGCCGGATTCGGAGGAGATGACTACCTGATGACCAGCGGAAGGCGAGAGCCTCTGTTTGTTACAGGAGAGATATCTAGTTGTACCCCCACTGTACTTGAAATTTGTAAGTGTAAGGCGGAACGGCTGTAATTGAAGAAGGGGAAAAGTGACCCATGATGTTTAACGAGGGCTACCGGGACCGTATCCTTGTCTGTCGTGATTGTGGAAATGATTTTACGTTTACTGCAGGTGAACAGGAATTTTATGCGAGCAAAGGTTTGACCAACTCTCCCGGTCGATGCCCAAGCTGTCGTGCCGCACGGCGCGGACAGCAAGCGAGCGTGCCACGTGCCCCACGTGGTGAGCAACACGAGGCCATCTGTGCTACTTGTGGCCGCACTACTACCGTTCCTTTTATTCCCCGTGAAGACCGTCCGGTCTATTGCAGTGATTGTTTCCAGGCTCAACGTGCTTCTCGCCCTCGTCGTGATGATTTTCAGAGCTATAGCAATAGTTACAGTGGAGGCAGAGGTCAGGGCCGCGATGGTGGCCGTGACCGCGACCACCGTGAGTATCGCGATCGCTGGTAGATTCTCTTATTTGTATCTATCTAGTGTCCTGACATCGACTTTAAGAAGATAACGATCAATGTCAGGATTCTGAGGATCAGATTCTTTGTACTCTGTACAGATAATCTGGTCCTTCCGCTTTTTGGAAGGTAAGAAATTGAGGAGAGATCTCCTATTTGCTGTATTGTTTAGTATGTTATACTGGTGATTGATTAAGCACTTGTAGTCCCTTCGCTCTGGAGGTTTTTGGACGATGACTCTCACCAATGCGGGCCAATGGCCACATTACACATATATCCTTCCTCATGTGTATACAAAAGCTCAAGTGCGCCTGGTCGGTCTGGGTTCTTACATACCGAAGGGCGTGGTAACAAACGATTTCTTTGCCTACATTTCGACGCGGCTAGGAAATTCACGTAGTGCGCAAGACCTGGAGCGGGTGACGGGTCTGGAGACTCGTCATGTACGCGCGAGCACTCTGGAGCTTTGTCGTAAGATGGCTGGTTTAGATGCGCCTGGCCTGATTGATGATCCCACCGCTCCGCGCGAGGAGTCGCTGGTTGACATGGCCGTTGTTGCCGCTCAGCGCGCGCTTGCCAGTGCTGGTCGCGATGCCTCTGAAATTGACACCGTCATTGGCGCGTCTTCCTCTGATAATGATGCATTTCCGACGATTGCCAGTATGGTGCAGCTCCGCCTGGGGCTTGGTCCTGTACGCTCCACGATGTTGAAGGGTGCATGTGCGTGTCAGACGGAGGGCTTTCAGGTCAGTGCCGAGGTGCTCATAGGCAGCACTGCTAGGCTGGTTCTGCTGGTGACGGCTGAAGGATTGCTGCCGAATATCATGCATGTCCTCGATTGGAAGACGAGCTCGCTCTTTGGTGAGGGGGCGTCAGCTTTTTTGTTTGAGCGGAGCGACGAGGATTCGTATTTGATTAATGGCTCGGATGCGCGGCAGGCTCATTCCCTTTACTACCAGACTCCTCTGCGCAAGGATGTCGTCGAGATGGCAGAAGTGGATATGAAGATCTTGCAGTTGTATAACGAGGGTCGCGGCCAGGAGTTAAACCAGCTCTTGTCCCAATATATGGTGGGCTATACTAAAATGAACGGGAAAGAGGTCTTCCGCGAGGCTCCGCGTGCGATGGCTGAGAGTATCGACGCGCTCTGCCGCCAGGCCGACTTAAGCCCTGATAAACTAATGCATATTGTGCCGCATCAGGCAAACTCGCGCATCACGCGCCGCCTGGGTGAGCTGCTGATCCATGATTTTGGCTGGCCTGAATCTACGATGGATAAGCTGGTCGATAACTTCCGCTTCTATGGCAATCTATCAAATGCCAGTATCGCAAATGCTCTGGTCGAACTCTTGCGTCAGGGGCGTCTGCGTGAGGGTGAGTGGATAGCTCTACCGGCTGTGGGTGGTGGTATGAACTATGGCTGCTGGCTCCTGCGCTTTCACGACCTGAAGAATGTAGAGGCGGTGCTCAATCCAGCGTAAAATAAAGCAGTACCGTTGTCACCAGATTTTCTCTTAGTGCAGCTTCGCTGCTCTCTCCACCTTTCAAATTCTTTATTTATCATTTCTCTTTTTTACACAATCTGAGCTCTACTCAGATTGTGTAAAAAAGAGAAATGATAAATAAAGAATTTGAGACTACTACATCAGGCTCCGTTCATAGGTACAAAATATCGATCCGTTGGTTTCATACTCAACACCACCGAAGGAGTCGTGTACGAGGACAAGATCGGGCGTATAGACTCGTACCTTTTCAAGTTCTAGTGCTGCTGCCCGTCTGCGTAAATCATAGGCAATCAGGCTCACCGTTTCGATTGTCATGCCATCAATATAACCAATGGAGAGGCGCTGCTCCTGCTGCTCTTCTCTCTGCTCCGCAATCGCCAGCCCATCGAGTCGATCCCAGCGTCTCAATAGATAGACGCTCTGCTCTTCTATCTTCTTTTCCAGCAGCTCAGCCGTGATTGGATAGGCTGTGAATTTGACGTAGTAGAGACCGCCAGTGAGAGGAAATACATTGGAGACGTTAAGATAATCAATAATAGTGTCGAGATCATCCAGCGTTGCGACCTTGGTTGTTTCCTGGACTGTCCTTCTGGGCGGAGAGAGGATGGGTGCGGCGGTGTAGAGGGCGAAGGCACCAACCTGGCGCATGTGTAAGCTTGTAGAGAGCTGAATGGAAGCTGTATTTATTGATTCAGTAGTGAGACGTATGTAGACTGCTCCCCGGTTCATCGCCTCTGCCATCGCAGCCTCGTTGAGGGCGCGGCCTATTCCCTGCTGACGTTGGGCAGGATCGACGCGTAAACCTTCTATCCAGGCGTCGCTATGAGTGAGCATTTGGAGGTGGACCACTCCGACTGGCCTTTCATCAGCAGTTGCGATCAGCAGCTTGCCGCTGGGATCGCTGAACCAGCGATCCCAGGCGCGTTCGATATAATCTCCCCACTCCCATGTATGCTCACAGAAGGCCAGTATAACCGGACGATCCTGCGTCTGTGCCGCGCGGATCTCTATATATGTCATGCAACCACGCTCCTCTTCTATGCCGTTGCCAGGATCGCCGGCGCGAGCAGATAGACGCCCTACTTATGATAGCATTGTTCTCCGCTTTGTGCATATGCTTTCTACCTTAATTTGACATAATAGATGGGCGATGCATTACGCATCGCCCTGGTTGTTTCTCTTTTGTACGCCTATCATGCTCTCCGGAAAGCATGCGTTACGCACTATTCCTGATCAGTTTTATTAGTATTCTGATGTGTATTGCTACGAGTTCTGCGTCTGGTAGGGCGGCGTGGGCGGCTTGAGCCCTCTTCGTGCTCGTCTTCATGGCCCTCAGCCTCGTCTTCCGTGGAAGACTCACTGCTTTCACCTTGCTTGTTGTCAGCCTTCTGATGTTCTTGCGCAACCTCTTCGGCGATGGACTCAGCAAGCTCTTCACGAATCTGAGGAGGAGGCCATGCATGCTCGTCCGTAGTGACAACGGGCATACTTCCATCTCCCGATGTAATGGCAAAGTTTCCCTCAGCTGCGCTGTGCCCATTATCGGTAGCAGCCTGCCCACCAACTGCCGTTGCAGCCTCGCTCTGCTCATTCGCTGCCGTCGTCTGACGTTCCTGAGCAATCTCTTCGGCGATGGACTCGGCCAGTTCTTCGCGGATCTGAGGAGGAGGCCATGCATGCTCATCAGTAGTGATAACGGGCATGCTTCCATCTCCTGAGCTAATGACCAGATCCTCTTCCGTGGGGGGAGGGTTAATTGAGATATCGGCGTAAACCTGCGCCCCTGGTCCCTCATCGAACAGCCCGGCAGGAATGTTTTCTATCGGTGTACTTGCAGATTCTGAGGAGGCTTCAGATGCACTTGTTGTATCTTCCTGTACTATATCGTTGAGGCTCTCGGCTGGAGTGGATGAAGATAATTGAATTTCTGCGTTATCAGCCTCGTTGCTAGCATTGCTCTGGACTGTAGTACTGATCAGCTCAGCCTGTCCCGCTTGCCGGAACTGAGTGAGCTCTTGCTCTAATTTGTATAGATGTGCTTGCTGTTCTTGTAGGGTTGTCTGGGCTTTTGTTGCCTTCTGCTCAGCCTTACGTACATCTTTCTTCGCTTGATCTACCTGGGCCATGAGCTTCGCTTCTTTTTTAGCTTGTTTTTTTCGACTTTTCTGTTCGTCGTCCTGTTTGGCTTTGTTTTTGCCTGAAGAAAAGGCTTTTACCATCTTGCTCCCCCTTGTCTTTTTGCTATAAATGATATTCTACGTCTTACACGATACAGCACAGGTATTGGTTCCGCGTTATACCTATCCATTAGGAATAGTTGTGCCGCGTAGACGTTTAGATGGTAGCTCTACTGGTGATAAAGAATGTCAGTATACATCATTCTAGGAAAGTATGTAAAGGGAAATCTGTATGTATTTATGTGTTTACTCGCTCGCGTGCTTCGTTCAGAGTGAAGTGTTAGAGATTGAGGCTTCTGTGGTAGACTCAATAAAAAGCTTTGCTTGCTCTTTTAAGGAGGATATTTTTTAACACTTATGGATTTGAACGACACAACTGATTATCAGCGCTGCTTTGTCTGCGGGCAGCAGAATCCTTATGGTCTGCATATGCTCTTTCACCTTGAGGGCGAAACGGTTGTCTCTGATTTCACGCCGCGCGAGGAGCATCAGGGCTTTCCTGGCGTCATTCATGGTGGCATCATCGCCGCCGTCCTGGACGAGGCGCTGAATCGCACATCTATGCTGGCGGAGCATCCTACCTGGACGATGACGGGCCGGCTCGAAGTGCGCTATCGCCACTATGTGCCCTATGGTCCTCTTTTGCGAGTGCGTGCCTCGCTCGAATCGCAACGAGGTCGCATGGTGCAAGCGAAAGGTACATTGGCTCTGGCAGAGGATGAGAAGGTGATTCTCGCTGAGGGCCAGGGAACATTTATGGCTCTGACACCAGCGATGCTCGATGCAGTTATGCTGGACCATCCTGGAATGCGAGCCTTTTTCGCTAGTCCGAATGAGTCATAGACCTATTAAAGTAGCCTCCTCACAACATAGAAATGTGTGAGGAGGCTACTGATTCCTTCCTAAGAGAGGAAGTTCTATTGCTTATTGAATCTCAGGTGGAACAACTGGCTCAGTTGAGACTGGTGGCGGCGCTAGCATGACTCCACCTCTTTGAGATTGTACTGCAACCTGGGACTGCGAAAGTGGTGCGCCAGTCTCTTCCATGATGGCTCGTAACTGTTTGGCGTCAATCGTCTCGTAGCGGCGCAGGTCTTGCGCGATGCGATCCAGCGTTGGGCGATAGGAAGTCAGCAAGCTTACCGCCTGCTCATAGCCGGTGTTCACTATGCGGTTGACCTCTTCATCGATCATTTCAGCCGTCTCTTCGCTATAATCGGTTGGCGCTCCAGTATCGCCGCCACCCGAAAATGGATTCTCGCGCTCGCTGAACGAGATTGTGCCCAGGCGCTCACTCATGCCCCAGCGGGTAACCATCTGGCGTGCAATCTGAGTGACGCGCTGTAGATCGTTCTCCGCGCCGGTCGTGATGCGATTGAATATAACCTTTTCAGCCGCCCGACCACCCAGAGCCGTCACAATACGTGTCAATAGATACTCTTTAGAGTAGTTGTAACGATCATCCAACGGAGTATACTGCGTGACGCCGAGCGCCTGTCCGCGTGGAACAATAGTCACCTTGCTAACTGGATCGGTCTCCTCCAGCAGAAGGCCGGTCAGAGCGTGTCCACCCTCGTGATAGGCCGTTACAGTGAGATCCTCGTCGCTCAGGACCAGAGGACGCTCCGCTCCCAACAAAATCTTGTCGAGTGCATCATCGAAGCAGCGCTGAGTCACGTAGTCCAGGTTGCGACGTGCGGCCAGAAGTGCAGCCTCGTTGACCAGGTTGGCAAGATCGGCACCGACCATGCCCGTAGTCGAGCGTGCTATTGCCACCATGTCCACATCATTGCCCAGAGGAACTTTACGGCTATGAATCTTAAGGATCGCCAGGCGACCGTTCCAGTCTGGACGATCGACGGTGACGCGGCGGTCAAAACGGCCAGGGCGTAAGAGAGCTGCATCCAGGCCATCAGGGCGGTTGGTCGCGGCAATCACTACAACTGCCTGACGGGCGTCAAAGCCATCCATCTCAACCAGCAGCTGGTTGAGCGTCTGCTCACGCTCATCGTTCGTATTGATACTGGAGCCGCGCTGGCGACCGACTGCATCAATTTCGTCGATAAAGATAATGCTCGGCGAAGCCTTTTTCGCCTGCTCAAACAGGTCGCGCACACGGCTCGCACCCACACCGACCAGCACCTCCACAAACTCGGAGCCCGACATTGAGAAGAAGGGAACCGCCGCCTCGCCTGCTACTGCACGCGCCAGCAGCGTCTTACCTGTTCCTGGAGGGCCCACGAGCAGAACGCCGCGTGGAATCTTACCACCCAGTCGCTGAAACTTTCCGGGCGTCTTCAAAAACTCCACAACTTCCTGTAGTTCGTACTTCGACTCGTCCACACCAGCAACATCGGCAAATGTTGTGCTGGGTCGGTCTTCAAGAATAAGCTTCGCACGGCTCTTTCCAAAGCTGAAAATACCTTGCTGGCCCTGCGAAGCCCTGCGGCTTATAAAGATGAAGAGAACGATTACAAAGACCCAGGGAAGGATATTGATCAACAGCGAGAGTAAGAGCGAGTTGTCCGGCGGATTTTGATAGGTGAACTTCACACCGTTGTTGACCAGCAACTGCGGCAGTTGCGGATCAGAGTTTGGCAACTGATAGACATGGAACTGCGAGTGATTGTTACGAGGAGTGTTGAAATCACCTGTAATATCAGTTGTACCGACGATCGTAGCATCCTTAATATTTTTTGCCTGAATCTGATTATAAAAATCAGTATAGCTGATATCAAGCCGCTGCGTGCTCGAAGAGCTATTTATGTTGCTGCTAAAAATGTTGTATATGTATACACCAAGCATAATAACGACAATAAGCAGCAACCACCTATTGAGGTTATTTGAGGATCGTGGCTGTGGCGTTTGCCCGTTAGGTCGACCCGTAGGGCCAGGACGCGTTGGCTGTCGATCATTGCTATTTTGTAGCCAGTACACATTATCCGGCTGTTTGCTCATTGCAAATTACCTGCTTTCTTGGCCCTTAACATGCATCGCGGGTACGAATAATGCATAAGGAAAGTGTAGAGAAGCTCCCATATGGTAACATCCATCATTATATCTCACAGGCTCTAGAAATGCATCATCTCAGCCTGAGATATTTGTGCGACTATTTCTGATATACTAAGTCTTGTCAAGGCCGCGTGACGACAAATTCTTGAGATTGTCGTGCTCGTCAGGCTGTACTGATTAAGACTATAAAACTTGCAAAATTGGATCACTTTATATTCTATGATACCTACGAACATAGGTAGTTATAGGTTTCGAAGCTGATCTAAAAAAGAAAAAAGGGGACCGGTGCATGGCAAAGCGGACGAATCAAGCTCTTACAGCATCTTATATTCGGCCGTTAGGCTTAAGACTAGGAGCAGTGTTACTGCTGCTTTTCAGCATTTTTGGGTTAGTAAGTGCCTTTGCTGGTATATTTACCTGGGATGGATATGCTCCGCCCATTGCTTTTTATATTCTCGATGGCATTCTAGCTCTGCTCGAACTTGCTCTTGTCTGGGCTTTGTGGTCATTGAAGTCCTGGGCCTTCTGGTCAACCATAAGCATCGAAGTAATATGCATAGTCCTTGCTCTGTTTGTCTTTGCCATCTGGCACTTGCCATCCTCACTACTAACCAATCTGGTCTTCCCAATAGCCGTTATCTTATGCCTCTTTGTCGATGCCAATGTACGTCCTGCATTCCATGCTCGTCGGGAAAGTGTATGATTCCCGTCATTATAGGCTTCTCTCCTCACTCATGCAAGCGCACGCCTTCGGCGTGCCTTTCTTCTTAATGAACTTTTTTGTATTTTTTACATTTTTGTAAACTTTTGTACTGAGTACAAAAGTTTACAAAAATGTAAAAAATACAAAAAAGTTCATTAAATGTAAAATAGAGTAGCAAAGCTGTAAGAAGCGAATAGCTTGTATATTTGCCATTTTTCTCTATTTTTAAGCTTTGCCTAAAAATAGAGAAAAATGGCAAATATACAAGCTGCAACGAGCACCGAAGGTGCGAGAACATGGCGTGATGGACGTTGGACATAGACTCTCAGAGAAGATATATCTATCAAATTGGTCTGATATGTAGTGTATATTGTTGTACGCGATTTAACCTTTCCTCTACAATCTATCTCTAGAGTACTGAGATCTATTGCGATCGATCTGTTTCATCTTTTCATACCATATTGCGCGATGCAATCCGCGCCGTGGAGATGTGCTATCTATGAGCAAGGCTCCGAGCCGACCCGCGAATGAACGAATAAATGGCTTGCTTATGCGATATATGCTATACATCGCGGCTTGAGAGCCAAGCTGTAGCCATGCGCTGATCCACCCAGCGATCTCTACAGGCGAAAGCGTGTGTAGGGCCAGCGGATAGATTCTGGGATAATAGCCTGGCGTGTTGAGCACGATACGCGTATAGTCAAGCCAGCCGACGCGGTCTTTGAAGAAATCGTTAGTAACACGCGGCCCCAGCTTGTTGAGGACGTGGCAAAAGACATTGAGCGTCTCGTTCACCTGCCAGCCAGGTTCTTTGTCGGCAGGCTTGGCGATCATGAACTTACTAAATGCTCGCGCCGCCGCCGGCACTGCCTCAGACGCCCGAACGCGGTCAAGATCTTTTGCACTCAAACTGTTCTTCCGCAATGCCTGGTCGAGCAGCGTAGTAATGCGGCGTAGATTGCGGACATACGAGCCGAAGCCACAAAAGGTCAGGGGCGATTGAAAGGCTGCCGCGTCACCCAGCGAGAGCACGCGATCATAGGCCAGGACCTTCTGTTCTCGCTGCCAGGGCGGCGAGATGTTATAGCCAGCCGGAATGAAGCCGTAGACCGGCTTGAGGATCTCTACCGTAGTGGTATTCTTATAGTCGGGAAGTAAGGCAAAAAAGTCATCGTAGAGTTCGAGCAGATCAACGTGGCTACCAGCCTCAGCATAGTAGAAAAGATAGATCGCCACCTGGTCGCCCGCACCGGGAAAAGCCTCCCAGATCAGTTGCCTTCCCTTATACACATCGGTATTCGAGACCAGCACCTCGCCGACCTCAAAGTTAATGGCATCTGGCTCGTCCCCTTCTTTATAGCCGCGCGCAACCGTTCCCACTGTGGGGCAGACAAGCGAGAAGGGGCGACCACAGTTGAGTTGGCAGGCGATGGGTGAGGTTGAACCCATGCCATCGATAAGCAGGCGGGCTCCGTATTCATGTTGTTTGCCGTCGCCATCTCTCACCTCCACCGTAACGCCTGTATCTGGCTGTACGGCGCAGCGCATAAACGTCGTACCATGCAGAATAACATTCGGCTGTCCACTGCTGGGAGAGCAGTCTTGAATTTTCTTGACACAGAGTGCAGTGAGCTTGTCGGCGTCGATGGCAATATTTAACACGTCTTTCAGATGCAGCTCTGCCGGCTCGGTCCGAATATTCGTTGAGGAGAAGCGTACCAGGCCGTCTTTATATTCGCGCTGACTGACCGATGCAAGCTCAGTCTGTGTAAGTAGGCCGACATCCAGCAGCTCTTGCAGCTCCTCGCGAGAGATATTCCACTCGCGGTGGACCGCGCCGACGGTGAAGCGGTCGAAGATGAGGATGCGCAGCCCGTAGCGTAGGGTCATGACGGCCGCGTTGAGCAGATTCAGTCCGCCGCCCGCGTAGATAATATCAAAGGTATCAAGCGTGGGAACTCTGGGCCGCTCTTCCGTGACGACGACTTCGGCATACTGGCGCTCGGCTCCTGAGAGGAGCAGTTGCTGCCAGCTCGTATTGAGATCCTGCAGACGCTTTAAATGAAGTTCGCCTTGCGGTATACCTGCGAAGGCCGCTGCGAGATGTGGATATTGCTTGCTGAGCTGCTCAATATATGTTTGCTGCATATGCTACTTTTCTGTAAGAAACTGACGAACGGTCGCTATATAGTTGTCAAATTGATCGCGTCGAATGCTGTGACCCGCGCCCGCGATATGCACTGTCTGGCCATCTTTCCAGCTATCAACCGCTATCTTCGCAATCTCAGGCTTGACGAGTGCTCCCAGGTCGGGATCTGCAGTGATAAGCAGTGTGGAACAGACGAGGTCCTGGACGACGACGAGCCACTCACGTGCAACCTCAAACAGGCCCATCTTAAATACCTCTGGTCTGAACTGTTCGTTGGCCGTGGCAAGAAGTTGAGCCTCTTCTTGCGACCAGTTGGGATGCTCTTTGAGAACGGTCGCCACACGCTCTGCAAATGGCTTCGCCTGTATCTCCTGCATTTGCGTGTATCGCTCATTCTCAAGGCGCGTCTGCTCATCTGACGGCAGCGGCTTCGGCTCTTTCGTGCGCGACCAGGGAGGATCTTCCAGCAGCAGTGCCCGTACCAGTTCTGGGTGCGTGCTTGCCAGTCTGGCCGCGACGTGCGCTCCCATTGAATGTCCAAGAACGTAGGGCTGCTGCAGGCCGAGCGTTTGGATGACGGCCGCCGCGTCACTGACGAGAAGATCTACGCTAAAGCCTTTCTCTGGACCATCGGAGAGACCATGACCACGCGCATCGGGCATAATAACATCATAATCTTGCTCCAGTGCTCTTGCGACCGGCGTCCATACCAGGCCATTATCGGTAAAGCCGTGTAGGAGCAGGATCTGAGGTCTTTCGCTACCTGTGCGGTTATAGTGAATCTGGATATCGTTCGCAGAAATATAGCCGTCAGACCATTGTGTCATCTTTTCTATCTTTACTTTCTAATATGCAATCATTCCAGAGATCATTCGCTTCCTGACGAACGGAGCTTTCTACTTTGCTATATACCTACGCAAATTGCGTTTAATATAATTGTTTTTGATATATTTTACTTTTCTAAAACATGGGCGAAGCCCATGTTTTAGAAAAGTAAAATATATCAAAAACAATTATATAGTTCTTTTCTCTCCTATTGTAATATAAACCTCCCAGCGTTCAGCATGTACAACCTGAGAACGGCGGCGGAGACCAGACTGCTCTAATGGAATGAGCTTGCCGAACTCTGCATCGGGTAACTCTTCGGTCACGACTTTCTCGGTCGTCTCTTGTTTCCCCTGTCTTCCTGGACTAAAGAGCGCGCCGGGTCCATAGACGAGGAGATGGATAAGGACCAGGAAGGGCTGTAGATAGCCAACGGGTAAGAGGTGCGCGCCTTCTATGACGATGAACCTTCCTCCTGGTCGCAGAACGCGCTCGACCTCGGCTACCGTATCTGGATCGTAGATATATTCAGAGGGAAAGGTGCTGACAACACTATCGAACATACCAGCGGGAAAAGGTAGTTGTTGTGCCGACCCTTGAATGACCCATGAGGCTGGTCCCAGCTTGCGCTTGCGTAGGGTTGCGCGCGCCGCCGCAACCATCTGGGGCGAATGCTCAATTGCGCGGCACATATAGCCCGCCTCAAGCATATCGGCCAGAAGATCACCCAGCCCACAGCCCAGTTCCAGCACGTCGCGTCCATGAATGCGCGGTAGAACCAGCCGCTGCCAGACTCGCCATTGGCCGGCGAAGGGTACCGTGCTGGCGAAGCGGTAGAGATAACGATTTTTGTAGAGCGTTTCAAATAGTAATTTTCGGAGGTGCGGTGTCATTTTGTTTCTTACCTATCTCTCTTATACATTCGTCTTCTCTACTTATTCTATCTCTATCTGTCTACCAACCTCCACGAAGATATTTAAGAGTTCGTGCAAGTGCTTAATAGTTATATCTGGTTTAATGGCACTGGCAGTACGCCAATACTTTTGATCGTCTTGTTCCTGCGCGTAGGAGAAGAGGCTATCGTCATCATTTTGCGACGTATCTCCCGACGATGCTGCCAGCCCTGCACGCAGATGGAGCTTTGGCTTCCATACAGCAAGCATATCCAGCTCTTTGGCACCCGTAACATCAGCATGTAGAGAGTCACCAACCATAACGCTCTCTTTAGGTTCGGCGTTTAGCTCTCTCAATGCGTGCCGGAAGATATCAGGGTTTGGCTTGCGTATGCCGAGATCGGCCGAGATAGCCATTGTGTTTGGCTCGAAATACTCAAAGAGGCCCAGCTTCTGCACACCCGCAAGAAAAGGTTGCCCACCCCAAAAACGGTTCGTTACGACTCCCAGCAAGAATCCTTGCTGCTTGAGTGTATGCAGAGTAGACAAGGCATCATCGAAAAGGTGGCGAGTGCCGAAGATAGGAATACGCAAAGCCTCAAAGACCGCTTCACTGGCTGAACGATCGAGTTTGGGCAACCCAAACTGTGGCAACGTTTCATTAATCATCTGTTCATGATCTGGCTCATATCCAGGATGATTACGGATGAACTCGTATGCTTGTGTTAACATACTTTCGTACAATTGCTCTGTGAGAAGTGAAAGATCAGCCTGAGCGAAGATCTCAGGTGCGATGTATTTGCGGAGAGTCCGGATGCCGCGCTGTGTTGCTTCTTGTTCTAGAGTGCCATCTTCTTTAACGCGAGTCCAGAGCGTTTGCCCTAGATCAAACAGAATACATCGAATAGCCCTACCGCTCAACGCTTTCCTATTCTCTATCTGCATGCCGTCCTCTTCTTACTAAATAAAACAAGCACAGGGATCAGGTAGAGTGTCCCCGCTTCTTCCCAGCTAGCTGAGACGAATCGGACACGCACCACCTAACCCCTGATACTAACCCTCATTCTATGGCTGAAGGTAGAGATTTGCAGCCATCAAGAGCTTAGCGATTCTCATCTTTGCCGGACGCAAGGATATCGTCAACCAGGCCGTACTCTACCGCCTGCTGTGCAGTGAGATAGTAGTTGCGGTCGGAGTCCTGCATGATGCGCTCTGGCGTCTGACCGGTATGCAGGGCCAGGATATCATACAGGCTGCGGCGGAGGCGCAGGATCTCACGTGCGGTGATCTCGATATCAGTTGCCTGACCTTCAGCACCACCGAGTGGCTGGTGGATCAACATCGTGGAGTTTGGCAGGCAGTAGCGCTTGTCCTTCGCGCCACCGGCCAGCAGCACAGCTCCCATGCTCATCGCCATACCCATACATACCGTCGAAACATCGGGGTGCAGCCACTGCATCGTATCGTAGATGGCGAGGCCTGCGTAGATGCTTCCACCTGGCGAGTTGACATACATATTTATATCTTTGGTTGCATCCTCGCTCTGGAGGTAGAGCAACTGGCCGACGACGCTATTGGCGACCATATCATCGATAGGTGTGCCGATGAAAATGATGCGCTCTTTCAACAAGCGAGAGAAGAGGTCCCAACCAACGGTACCGCGAGGCGTTGTCTCAACAACGTTTGGGATAATGCCGCGTGGCTCCAGGATCGCACGGGATTCCTTTGTCCATTTCGGATCGCGCGGATCGAATATCGTCATGTTCGCTCCTTACTTATCTATTCCGACTCTTGCCTTCATTGTCTGAAGACAAGTAAGCCATATTTAAAAAATGAATGTGCATTTCACTACCTTCAAGTGAGTCATGTAAGAGCGCGCCTTTTCAAGTGACGTTGTACACACAAAACCCTGAAAGCCCAAATGCAGACACACTAGATGAACTTTTAACATAATGATAGCACTTACGCGATGCGAGTGCAAGAAACTTTCGCCAGGAAAGTATAAGAAAAAAGAGGAAATATATTCGCTTATAGTTTCTTATAGACATGATAACAATACTAAGAGCTCTCTTCATTCCACACGGATGAAGAGAGCTCTCAGCATCTTTGAGCGCTAGAGCGTCACTCTATAAAAGAAAGAATATAATTTACTGACGGCGCTTAGGATTGGTCGGGCGGTAGTCGCGAACGCGGTCCATATTGATGTTTCTGACCAGGCTCACATCGCCGATGCGAGAGCGGATGCGTTCGTCGGCCCCTTGTAGAGCGCGGGTGTTGGATGTAATGACGGTGGGCATGCCCATATTGTAGCGATAGTTGAGCAGTTGGAAGAGCTTCTCGCTGGCCCAGGGCGAGCTTTGTTGTGATCCAAGATCATCGAGAACGAGCAGTTCAGCCTCGCGCATCTTTGAAAAAAGTTGATCGTAGACCTCACTGGCTGTGGGTGCAAAGGCTGCGCGTAGATGATCGAGTAGATCAGGCACGGCCTCAAAAAGGACGACGGCCCCCTGGTCGAGGCTCTGATTGGCGACGGCCGCCGCCAGATGCGTCTTGCCACAGCCGTTCGGTCCCACCAGCACGAGCCAGCCCTCTGGATTTGCTGCGAAGGCCAGGGCGGCGTCAAATGCCTCCTGAACCCCTGGAACGCGCGAATTGAATGTGCGGAAATTGTGACTGCGCAATGCCTCCATATTCGACATATCGCGCAACTGCTGCCGCCTCTTCTCCTTGCGCTCAGCCTCTTTGCAATCACAGGCGACCGGCTTCCCAAAGTTGGGATGCCCAAAGGGCACGTTAGAACGGAGGAAGCCTGCTCCCTTGCATTTTGGGCAGGTCACTCTGGTACTTGCTGGCGGCGTATATGCTGATGGCGTAGTTGGTACATTGGGAAGAGGAGGAGGGGTCTCTTGAGCCCGCGATGCAGCCCTCGACGGCTGGGAGGTATTTGTACGCGGAAATTCGCGCTCGCGTGCGATTCCCGACACTGCCTGTGGATCTAATGGTTGAGTAATGCGCTGATGATGTGGAATCTCCTGCGTACGCGACTGTGGCATTTGCGACTGTGGCTGCTGTCGATAGGTTAAGCCAGGACGTTGATTGCGTGGTCCCCGTGTGCCATGCGTGTTGAGCGTAAAGGGGTCTGTTTCAGGTGAAGATGGACGATAAACTGAAGGAGAATAGCCCTCAGGAAGATTGCGTGCTGGCTCCTCAAAAATCGCAATGTTCTCGTCTTCATAAACGCGTGTATCACGTCCCTTCTCCCAATCGCCATCGATCATACTATAGTCATCTTCCAGAACGTCGGCGTCGCGCTGTGGGGTATAGTCATCGGGATAGTACTCATTGCTGGGATTTGTCTGAAAGGTCTGCGGGCGCGCTTGCTCATTATAAGCATAGGAGGGCCGCGACCGTGACTGAAGATAGGCGGTTGTGCTATCTCTCAATGAGTTTCTAGAATCGGCTGGCTCGTATTCGCCATAATCTGCTCGTGAGACTGGACCTTCGTAGGAACCGCTTTCATACGCTGGATTTGTTTCGCTCTGCGCCTGCTGGAGATTGCGGGTGCGGTGTGGGTAGTAATACGATTGTCCAGATGGGGATTGCCTCTGTCGGCCTGGCATCTGCCCATTTGGGGGCGTATATTTCTGTCCCGTACGCATCATCTGCTCGGCTTGAAGGCGGCGGGGAGAGACAGATTGCACATCCTGAATTTGTTCTTCCTGGCGTGCTCGTTGTTGTTCGGAAAGTTGTTGACGCCGCTGAGGCGTCCTTCCCAATATATCATTCAAGCGTTCCATTACTGCCTACCTTCCGTTTCCCAGCGCCTTAAGATAGCGCGAATATAGCTCCACTTGCGCTTGTTCTGCTGGACGGCTTCGCGAAATGCCGCCTCAATCCACTCGTGTGGGTACTGGTCGGCTGCGTCTTTCAGTTCATCTGCAATCATTGGTGCTAGTAAGCCGATATTCTGTTCATATAAAGCAAAGATATTTGGGCGTTCAATCTCAACCTGTATACTTGACGTATGAGAATGCCCTATAGATGTAGCGTACATACCCGCTCCAACAGCTAAATTATTTTCTTGTTGAATAACAACTTCGTCACGAGTAAGCAGGTGGACAGGAATCATCTCACCTCCTTGCAACTCATTGACAATTTTTCGACTGCGCACTGTATTAAAGAAGTACCAGCTAATAAATTCGTCCACACCCTCTCCCGCCAATCTGAGAATTATCTTAAGGAGTGTACCACGGGCCACTGCCTGCTCTAGAGCCAGGCGCAAGCGCTCTTGCGGTGGTCTGGGATCACCACGCCTCTTGAGACTGCGCAGTACAATCTGATCATTGAGCAGGTCGCGATCGCTCACACAACGTGGATTGCCACGCTGCTGCGCTAGCAAGTGAAAGATGTGTAGTGTGACCTTGAGTTCCGCAATATCCTCGATCTCCGGCAACAGTTGCGTAAAAAAGATCTCTGGTATCGGCACAAATGGGCTCTTCCCGCTTGGAAAGCCAGTAAAGCCCGCGTGATCTGTAAAATCTGACATTCTGCTTCACCCCCAAATTATTCTTCTGTCGGTGGTGATACTTCCAGATCACTAAAGCGCGTCTGGCTCGCCTGGAAATAGAGACTAACCTCGCCAACGGGTCCATTGCGGTGTTTTGCCACAATAATATCTGCAATATTCTTCCGCTCGGTGTCGGGATTATACACATCTTCTCTATAAATAAACATAACCACGTCTGCGTCCTGCTCTATACTATTATGTACTACAATGTTATTCGCAACAAAATTATGTAGCTCACTCACCGTGAGATCATATACCTCCTCTTCGCCATCCTCCTCAATTGAGACCACCTCATCCCAATAAATATCACTCTCTATTCTTTCCCCACATAGCGACAAACCCTTGCGGTTGTCGTGTGCCCCTCCGTTGTTCATCATCGACCGCGTAGCGACAAACCCTTGCGGTTGTTGTATGTTCTCTCGTCGCCAAATCTCATCTAATAACAACGCTTCGTGATCAACTTCATCCAAATAGGAGGTAGAGGGCGAAGAGAAACGTTTGCATGGCGAGCTGGTTGATAGGGTGAGATTCCGAACGCCGTGAACGTGGTCCCTACCCCCACCAGACAATAAATTGTTAGAGCGGAGGGGTAACGACGTAGTGATTGAAGATGGAAGCGCGATACATGTACCAATAACGATTTCATCCAATCTCGTCCACCTATTAAAAGCGAGAAATTTATGGTTTGCTGTTGCGCGCACGACATGGCCCAAACGCGTTGTCATTCTAAATACTGGTTTGCGGCCTGTCGAAAACGCATTGGTTGCTCTCTTCGGTTCAAGCTTCTGTGTCTGAGTATTCAATGCTAGAACACTAAAACCGCTTGTACCTATAAGAGAATCTATTCGGCGATACTCACCACTATCAGGTAAATAGACCAGCGTCTCACCTGCCAGACAACCGCTTTCACGCAGGTCTGAGAGCTGCGGGACTTTCGATTGCCGGCTCTCGACTGCGCGAGAAAGCTGGGCCAGTGCCATTACTGGTATGTTTAACTCGCGTGCCAGCCCCTTCAAGTTACGGCTGATCTCAGAAATCTCTTGTACGCGATTCTCGTTGCGCTTGCCGCCCACCGTTGATTGCATGAGCTGGAGATAGTCTACGATGATTAGATCGATGCCGTGTTCGGCCTGCAGGCGGCGCGCTTTACTGCGCATCTCCATCGGTGAGATGCCTGCCGTATCGTCGATCCAGATATTCGCCTCAGCCAGCGTACCCATAGCGAAGATGATGCGCTCCCACTCATCATCCTCAATCCAGCCTGTGCGCAGCCGCTGCTGATCGATACCCGCGTCCATCGAAAGTAAACGCTGTACCAACTGCTCCTTGCTCATCTCCAGGCTAAACACAGCTATCGATTGCCCATGCTTCACCGCTGCATTATGGGCAAGGCTAAGACCGAGACTCGTGTTGTGTACAAAAACGTCCTGAGCCACAAAATTCGCGCCGTCAGGCACCGTCAAATCATAGACCTGATGCTCACCAATCGGCTCAATAGACACAATTTCGTCCCAGTAGATATCCTCACTAGCAATCTTTTGTAAATCCGGGTCCTGTAATACCTTCGCATAGGCAGCTAGACGATAGCGCGGAATGCTACGGTGTGCATGTGGATTATAGCCGGCATACTTGCCCGTTCCTGTCGTCTCGCCCCCCCTTCTCGCCATCTCTATTAGTGCTATGCCCTCGCGCTTCGCTCCATTGCGTACAAGCTCCCATGTCTCTGGTGGCGCATGTCCAATATTGCCGATCCTCAACGAGACGATGTGTTGATACGCGGCAAAGCGACCTATCTTCTCGCCTATCCAGTTAATCTCGTCTTGATACTTCTTTACGCTCTCAAGATTGGTAATAGCCACTCGCCAAACATTGTCCGACTTCTTATAAAACTTCGCTCCAATACCAAAACGCACAAGAGCGTGAAAAACGTCAGCGGCTAGTTGCTGAGATGCTACGCTAAATTCGATGCGTGGGCACCCTTCAGCATTGGCGTAAATACTACCATCGCAACTTAAGAGAGCACGCAAGAACTCGGCAAGGTAGCGACGGCTCCATTTCCATACACAGAGTGGGAAAAACTTATCCTTCGACAGTTTTCCCATCAACCCTAGCTCTTTTAACCAGAGTGTAACCGGATTTTTAGGGATCGTGAAACCGTATTGACTTTTGATACTAGCAGGCTGTGCCACAGCATAATCAATGCCATATTGTTTAATCTGACAAGCCGGAAAATGGGTAGCAATTATGCTTTTGAAATCCTCCACTATTACAGGATCAGTATTCGTGAACCTGGGTGATGTGCTTGTGAGACCACCTTCAGCAATAAAGTAGGCGAGCAGGCGTACTTTTTCTAGAGGCCAGCTTTCATCCGATCCAAAGGCTGGTACGGCTGTGGGTACTGCTATAGACTGTCCAATGTATAGATCGTGTAGCGGCGTCCATCCATCCACACTCAAGAACGGATGATGGCCTGTGACCTCTATTCTGCGCCCGCTGTGCGTTGTTACGCGAAAGCAGGGCTGAATGCCGCTGTCAATCCAATCTCCTATGTCTGTTATCCGGACCTTGCCCTCTTCTGATAGACCGTGAATGGCTGGCAGGCGGCGCTTTACGCATTCTTCGATTGTCAGCCTTTCACCCGTTGCGGGATCATCAATTAGCGTCCAGGCAGCCATGCACTTTCCGACAGCAGGCCGAGCAGCCAGAATAATTAGATCCGAACGCTGTAGGCCTCCGGTCAGGCGGTCCAGGTCGGTGAAACCTGTGGGGACGCCGACGATGGTGCCACGATGTTCATGGAGCTGGTCGAGCTTGGCCATGTAGTCAGTGAGCAGGTCGCTCAAGGGCGAGAAATCGGCGCGCGCGTGGCGCTGGCTGATGCCGAAGATAAGTTTTTCGGCGGTGTCCAGAGCTACATTGGCGTCGGCCTCTTCGTAAGCCACCGCCGCTATCTGTCCCGAGGCGTGGATGAGACGGCGTAGGATCGCTGTGCGCTCGACGATGCGCCCATAGTATTCGATATTGCCACTTGTCGGGACCTGGTTGATGAGCGAGGTGATATAGCCAGGCCCACCCACCTCTTCCAGTTTGTTCTTGCGCGCAAGTTCATCACAGATGGTAATGAAGTCAGCCGCCTCATGCATCTCGTAAAGCTGGAGGATAGTCTCATAGATTGTGCGATGCCCATCGCGGTAAAAGTCCTCTGGCATAAGAAAATCCGCCACCTGGACGATCGCCTCGGGATCGATAATGATGCTACCGAGGACACCGCTCTCGGCCTCTATATTCTGTGGTAAGAGTTTTTCCACTTCGTCAACTCCAGCATCTACAAGGCATATCTTCGCTCTTCCTGCTGCGAACGAAGGAAAGGAACGGACGCATAAAGAACATTTGCTCTTGTACTTCTATTCTAATATATTTGTTATCGTTGTGTATATATCTGAGCCAGCATAGAAAACAAACGTCATAAAGGCTCTCAACAGATACACGTCAGAGCGCGCCCCTTTGGATAATCTAGCCGCCTTGTACTGTTTCAATGACAAAGAGAGATACGGCTTTGTTATGCAGAGGGAATACAGTGTTCTTTGCCTACCGTGTGACAAAGTGTAACGAATATTTGTCACGAAAGCAAATAGATGTTAAGGGTATGTTATGTGGATATGTGGATAGATGTGTGCGGGAATTAGATAGAGATGCATCTTTTACATGTGTTTGTAGAGAGTTATCAAGACTTATCCACCGTCGAACCAAAGTTATCCTCATTTATCCACAGAGTTATCCACGAACTTATCCACTAAAATTGGTTTCTTCCTAATGAAAGATTTATAATGGACCTGTTCAACTCCATCTCATAGGGGGAAATCATGGCTATATCCTCACCTCCCACTGCGTAGCGACTAGCGTCCCCCTTTTGTGTGCCGAAAGTCCCCTGCTTTGCATTCTAAATACACGGAGAGGGTCCGGGTCTTGACCAGGATAGATGAGAGGATTATTATAGACCGGAGATCCACGCGAGTTGTAATGGTCGTGTAAGAAGAAGGAGCATCGATACATATCCCATGCCAAAAACTACAAAACGTACAGCCACAAAACGCGCGGCGAGAGTTGCCAGGTTACACACTACTGAGTTACCGCAGTTGGATGTGAGAACTCCAGATGATCGTCGGCGCTCTCCTGGCTACAAGCCCCCGGCTCGCGGCGTTGCCCGTTATCCCTGGGCCGCTATCATAGTATTATGCCTGGTTGCAGGAGCAATTATCTACGGCTTATATGCCGCCCATCTTCCACCCTTTGCGAGTGCGAAGCCTGCCGCGACTCCAGCCCCTAAGACGACGGCAGCCGCTAGCGCGCCTACCGCCCAGCCAACGAGTGGGCAAAAAGCATCGGGAAATTCTCCCTGTACTCAGTCAAAGGTCCTAGGCGATATTACGAAGACCGAACCTATGCCAACTGATGCAGATGTACAGAAAATAAATCATACCTACGATGGGGCGAAGCAGATTGTTGATCAGAACAAGATCTATTGTGCTGGTATCAATACGAATCGTGGCCTGATTGTGGTTGAGCTAGATCCAAAGAAGGCACCCCACTCGGTGAACAACTTCGTCTTTCTAGCCCAGAATCACTTCTATGATGGCCTGAAGTTTCATCGTGTGATTGCCAATACTCCTGGCAATGAAGGGAATATTCATATTGCACAGGGCGGCGATCCGAAGGGTGATGGCACGGGTGGGCCGGGCTATAAATTCAATGATGAGCCAGTGCAGGGTGACTATACTGCTGGCACGCTAGCAATGGCGAATTCCGGCGCGAACACTAATGGTAGCCAGTTCTTCATCAACATTACTGACAATAAGCAATTGCCGAAGAGCTACAATCTCTTTGGACACGTGGTGCAGGGAATGGATGTGGTGAAAGCGCTACGCGGTCCTAGCGAAGTCAACAAAAACGTCGCACCAGACACGATGTATTACGTCAGAGTCACTACTGCATCCTGATCGTTTCGTTGCGAGAGCGATGCATGTTATTGAGATGTTGTTAAGCTAGCCTATCCTTCTAAAATAGAATAGAATGTAGGAGCTTCTAAAAAAATGGAGGAAGCTCTGAACAGAGAGAGGGCGACCACAAGTTCCCTCTCTTATCTTAGAAGGAGAAAAATCTTGGCAAAGCAATATAGCAGCGCACCGGCGATGCAGATCGATCCCAAGAAGAAATACACAGCTATTCTACATACTGATAAAGGCGATATTACCGTTGACTTGTTCGCCGCGCAGGCACCCGCAACGGTAAATAATTTTGTTTTTCTAGCTCGTGACGGTTTCTACAATAACACAACATTCCATCGCGTCATCGGCGGCTTTATGGCACAGGCTGGCGATCCGACTGGTACGGGCACGGGTGGCCCCGGCTATCGCTTTAATGATGAGGCCAGCGCGCTTGCACTTCCGCATGATGGCGAAGGTATTTTGTCGATGGCGAATGCTGGACGCAACACCAACGGTTCGCAGTTCTTTATCACCTACGGCCCCACTCCTCACCTGAATGGCAAACATGCCGTCTTCGGGAAGGTGAGCAAAGGACTGGATATCCTGCGCTCTATTCGTGAGCGCGATCCACAGCGCGACCGCCAGCCCGGCGATACTATGCACTTCATCGAAATCGTCGAAAGCTAAGTGAGCCGTCTGGCTTCTCCCTACTTTTCCGAACAGGAAGAGTAGGGATTTTTATGTCATCCTCTATCGACACTATAAGTCCCGGCATTGATATCCTTGATGTTTCTAGTGGAACAATCTCTGAAACGGTAGCGTATTCGTAAGAGTAACGATAGTAGAGAACGTAGATACAGAAGGAGAAACTTTTATGATGGATAATACGAATGGTCCGGCGAAGTTGACGCCGCCCGTGAGTGAGCGTGATCATGTGGAGAGTGGAAGCAACGCTTTTGTCACCCTCGTCGAATACGCAGACTTTGAGTGCCCCGACTGTGGGGTTGCTTATCCGATTGTGAAAGAATTGCAGAAGAGGATGGGCGAACAGTTGCGCTTTGTGTTCCGCAACTATCCTTTGCCTCAACATTCCCATGCTGCCGCCGCCGCTGAGGCTGCCGAAGCGGCAGGTGCGCAGGGCAAGTTCTGGGAGATGCACGATCTCTTATTTGAGCACCAGCGCGAGCTTGATAATCATCATTTGCAGGGATATGCGCGCAGTCTGGGTCTGGATATAGAGCGCTTTCTGCATGATATGGCGCGGCATACTTATGCTGAGCGCATAGAAGAGGACATTGAGAGTGGTGATGCAAGCGGCGTAGAGGGCACTCCGACCTTCTTTATCAACGACAAGCTCTATGATCAGTCCTATGACCTGGAGACGTTGCAGGCTGCGCTGACGAAATCTAGCGATATCTAATGCAGGTGGAAGGAGCAGATAGCTTATGAATAGGATAGAGCTGGTGGAAGAGATGGTGACGGCGTTGCAAGGAGGGGACCTGAGGCTGGCGGCGAATACTCTGGCCGATAGTTTTGAGATGACGGGCTTGACACCAAATGCGCTGAGCAAGCGCCATTTTCTTGCTGTGCAGAGCGAACTGCTGGCTGCTATGCCAGACTTTTCCTATAATTTGAGCACGCTACGTGACGATGAGAAGGTCGTGCATGCGATTATCCGTATCAGCGGTACGCAGACGCATGACCTTAATCTCCCTCTCTTTGGCGTGGAAAACATTCCTGCCACCGGCCTCGCCGTAGCGCTCCCACAGACGCATGTGACCTATCAGATTGAGAATGATAAAGTCGTGCGTATGAGCGCAGAGGCCATTGTTGGTGGTGGCCTGAGCGGCTTGCTACAACAGGTGGGGGCGGAACTACCCTTGCTGCTAAGAGAGGGCGATGTTAGTGAGAGCGATATTGGTGGCGCTGGCTAATTGTGAATCGTGCTCTCTTCTATCTCATCCTCTTCTTGCCGCCGGGCCAGGTAGTATGGGTGTTTGCGCGTCACCGCCCATGCTCCCCACAGGCCCATAAGACCTCCGATGGCAGCATAGATGAGGAGGAGTATAATCAGGAAGAAGATGCCACCTGCAACTGCTCCGGCTGTACTTGAACTGGCAATATGACCGGGATAGTTTGGGATGTACTGTGTGACAATGCCACCTAGATAGGTAATCGCGCCTGCCAGAGCACCAGCGTAGAAGCCAAACAAGCGTCTCACTGCAACCCTACCGACTACATAGCCCGCCGCGAAACAGACCAGCAGGGTCAGGAAGTAGCTCAGGCAGTTCAATCCCGCTATGGTCTGGGCAATACTTAGCGGCATCTTGTCCTGTAGGCGAGCGGCCTCCTGAAACGTTGATGCATTCAAAACAGTGATGAGGACTCCGATGATTGCCGTTAGCAGGCCGGCTCCGATGCCGATGCCCAATGCATATTGCAAGCCGTTCTTTGGCAACGTTGGAGGAGCTAGTGGTACTTCATCTCGTTCATAGTCGTCCAGTTCGGAGTCGGAGTCAGGCATGTGTCCCAGCCGCTCCGATGCTCGCTTTCTTCTCGGATACTGTTTCTCTGAATCTTGCATTAGATTATTTCTCTCTCGCTAATTGCTGCCCTTGATGCCCGTATAGACATTTGAGTAGGTATTGATAAAATGAAATTGTGGTAAGGGCCAGAAGACCGCCGAAGCTTTGCCCACAATATAGTCCCTGGGTACAAATCCCCACGAGCGCGAATCATCACTCGCTGGGCGGTTGTCACCTAGAACAAAGTACTGGTCGCGCGGCACCTTCCATTTGGATGCCTGCTGATTAGAGGGCACACTTACATATGCTTCTTTTAAGAGCGTTCCATTGACCCAGAGCCGGGTGTTGTCCGTCTCAATAGTATCGCCGGGCAAGCCAACGACCCGCTTGATATAATCCTGCGTCGTATCGTGAGGATAGTGAAAGACGATCACGTCACCACGTTCGGGCGCATGGAAGAGGTACACCACCTTATTGACCATCACATATTCGTTTGTGGTCAGCCCCGGCTGCATACTCGGCCCGTCAATATGATAGCTCTGAATCACAAAACGTACCACTAGAAAAATGAGTCCCGTAATGACCAGTATTTCAACAACTTCACGCGCTAATTGTGATCGTTTCAATTCAAAACCTCGCTTATGCTGCTAATGCAAAGGAACAAATAGGTGTAGTCGATCTGCACCGTCAACATTATAGCTGATAGATGCCAGTACTTTCACTCTTCAATGACCATTTGGCAGGGGTTTCAATCAGGGAATGCCAATCGGCGCAGTATACTGATAGATGACGTAGTCTCCAAGCTCGCTGTACATATAGCGGACGCTGCGAGCTTGAGTCTGATGCGCGAAATTTGCCGCTTGCGCAGATTCTTTGGGAAAGACATACGTAGGCTGAGTTGTGTTTCGTACCTGCTTATAGTAAGGCTCATAACGATTCACGCTCTCTGGCCCGCGTTGAAGATCCTCGGTCAGGGGTGCGCAGATAATGCTTTCATTGCTTTGAAATGTCAGCCGGTAGCAGGTCCAGTAGTCAGTATAGATTCTTGTTGCGCCAATATGCTCTAGATGCTCAATGAGTGCTTGCTGATGCGCATATGTTGTCTGCGCGTTGGGTATGTCCACGAGAATACGTCCTGTTCCGCTTATAAACATGGCTGCAATGAGTAGAAGTATTCCTCCTCGTAATAGAAACGAGAAAAGTCCGCGCTTTTCCATCATATCAACCGCTCTATAGAGGTCGTACCCATGCCAAAGCGGCCAGAGTACTGCGGGAAGCGCAACAAGCACGCAGATAAGATAACGTGTATTTGTCGCAGGTGAGAGTGCTGCACCAGGACTCGTGGCGTAGAGCGCAAAGGAGAGTGCTGCACTCAGCAGTAGCAGCAGACGCGCACACTGTTTGATACATTCCTGCCTCTCATCATGGGGCCAGCTATTCTGTGCTGCTAGAATTCTCCGGAGATATCTCCGTAGCGGTAATAATGGGGGATTGCTCATGGGAGCATCAAGCGTAGAATCTATGTGTTGAATATCCTTACTCATCAATAGAGTTGCCCTTGAAAAACTTAGCCATGCTCCATACCCTGCAAGCAGAGCAGCCCATATCCATAACAGTACATAGCCCAGTGCCCAGCCGCCCTGTACTAGCGTGCAGTGTACGTTCTGCGCTGTCACATGCCCGAAAATGGGAAAATTTACCGTGTCACACAGCGGAGTTAGCGAGGTAATCGCTGGAAGTGAAATAAAGAATGCTCCGATAAGCTGCTGTATACGAGGAATATGTTTAGCTGCCAGGTCATCAATGCCTGAACGCTGTAGATTGATAAGCACGATCAGAGAATTATGGTCAAGAGGGCTGGTCAGGTTGTAGTAAATAAGAGGGAGTGCTCCGAGAACGATACCGAGGAGCGCGCACAGTCCAGTGTATGAAAAGAGCTCTCGCCAGCAAAAGAGCAGCAGCAAAAGACCAGTTGTTGCGATAAAGGGTAGGATTAACTGATCAATCCATAGTGCCAGTCCCATTATAAAGCCAAGCAAGCCATAAAGAAGGTAGCGCGTCCGTTGCTCAGAGTTGGAAAGCTTTGGTATGGTCGGATGGGATGAGAGCGCAATTTTGCTGGCGAGCAGGAAGATTGCGGCGGCGAAAAAAAAGGTCTCAGGATAGCCGCCAATTGCTTTCAATTGCCGCGTAACGATATCGCTGGAACCCAGACTCAACAATATTACTGTCGCCAGTGCCAGTCGTCGAGTATAGAGCAGTCGCGTCAGAAAGTACATACATATCAGAAAAAGTGCAAAGAATGGAATAACGCCTAGACGTACCGCAAAGACAGAGGCACCAAAAATTTGAAACAAGCATGCGCCGATATAAGCCTCAAGAGGTCCCATATAATCCTGACCGTAGAAAAAGATAGGATGCTCTCCACGATTCGCGATATGGAGCGCCATCAAATCCATCACTCCTTCATCACTGTTTGTCACTGGCCAATGTTGGCTTATGAGTACAACGCGCAAGAGCGAGGCGGCCAGGACTATTATCATCATTGAGGATTCGTATAGTCCTAGTTGTAGTCTCTTCGAATTCATACAACTATTGACGTAGTGCACTGATCCCAGGTTACAAACCCGAGCGCCTACCCTGTTTTGGTGGGCAGCAGCGTTTTGTAGCTTTCAAGTAAGCGTTGGGCGTAGAGCTGCCAGCCGTAGCCACTATCCAGTGCCGCCGCCTCTTTAGACGAATGGCGATATTCTTTGTGATGCAGCGCGGCTAGTAAAACTCGTACTAATGCACTGCGACTGGCCGGATCGTAGAGCAGGCAGGCGTGAGGAGGAAGCAGATCTTGAAAACGTGGAAGATCCGCAGCTATCACCAGGCGTTCATAGGAATAGAAAAGCTGTGCCAGCTCTGGTACTCCCGCCAGCCGGGTCGCGAAGTAAGGCATAACAAGAGCATTCGTTGCCTCAACATATGCTAGCATATCCTCATCTCGTCGTTGCAAGAAAAGATGAATGGCAGAGTTTGTGGCCGCGCGTTTCAATATTCTTTGTGTATTCTCTTTGTCTCTGGGGGTACCGACAAGGGCGAGTCGTGGTTCTAGATGAGCAGTCTCCTCTCTTTGGAAGAGGACGGTGCGCAGCTCTGAGAATGCCTCGATGAGAGAGAGAACCTCGCGTTCTGTATGCATATCGGCAAAGCAGAGATAGATGAATTCGGTCTGAAGTGGAAACCCTAGTTGTACGCGTGCCTGTGAGCTGCCTGGCCTTCTGAGAAGCGTTCCACGCATACCGGGGGGTGGAATATAGTAGGCGCGGCGGCGCAGTCTCTGCTCCAGATAGAGCTGTTCTATATTTGGTGTGAAAGTATAGACCGCATCGCTACAAGCGAAAAGTGTGTGCTCAAAGTGCCGTCGTGCATGAAACCGCAGGTTGCGCACACTCTGCCACCATCCACCTGTATCGGTGCTGACAATGCGAACTCCCAGGCAGCGGGCGAGTTGGAGTCGAAAGAGAATGCGTTGTCGTTGCCGTGAATTGATGCTAATAGTTCCTGGTCGATAGAGATGAATGATGCCTACCGCCCGCTCTTGATATGCTCGGTGTCGCCAGAGCCATGCAAGAGGAATATCTGCAACGCTGGTCGTACAGAGAACACTCTGTGCCCTTAATCCCTGCTCTAGTAACGCAGCGTCGTGCTTGTGGCCTTGAACAAGCAGTACTGACGGCAGATTCATCAGAAGAGGCGCATGATTGCTAAGTATAAACTTTTGCCGTATGCGGCCCCAGATATGTGATTGGGCCATCATCGCATAGAGCCGTTCGCTACTAGACTTTCTAGCTAGAACGAGTAGCGGACGATGAATAAAGGCGATACAGAGCATCGTTAGGAGCTCTGGCAAGATTGAAGGGAGGGTCGCCGCCAGCGTGTAGCTCGCTAGATTATGAGAAGAGACCTGATCGGTATATGAAGCCAGGATCTCCGCCCTACCCTGCCAGTAGGCTCGTCCTACGAAAAAGGCGCGTTTGAGGCGTGCCTGTGAGACCCGGTGGCCTATATATGCACCCGGCTCATACCAGAGGGCATAGCCAGCCTGATGCAGACGCTGGCATAGATTCGTAACATCCGCACTGATGGGCATATTGAGCCGCTTGCTAAGTAGAGAAGAGAAACCTCCAACCTTGGAGAGGACTTCACGTTTCACAGAAAAACAACTGCTACCAAAATGTAGCGCCGTCGTCAGCTTTGTCCTCGTGCGGAAGGGCATATAGTAACCGAGCATACCGAGAAAATCATCGGTCAGCCAGTAGGGGCGAGGGTCCTCCCAATACATTTTAATGCACCCGCCCACCGCATCCGCTCCAGTCTCTGTATAGGCTAGATGCAGTTGTTCCAGGAAACGAGCATCAACAACGATATCATCATCAAGGAAGACCACGATTTCGCCTGTCGCCGCCTCTAATCCCGTCTTACGCGCATAGCTTAATCCGTTGCGTGCCTCATGCAGGCACTGTACACGCAATATCTCCTCACCCTGCTTTTTGTAGGGCATATCGATATATGTTTGCACCGCGTCAAATGTGCCATCAGTAGAGCCATTGTCAATGATGATAATCTCAAAATACTTATAAGGGAACGTTTGCTTGCGTAAACTAGCTAGGGCTGTAAGTATCATCGTACGACGATTATATGTACAAATGATGATGCTAAAGCGCGGCGACTGTAACGGTGATGTTATATGTATGCCGCTCTGCCGACGCCTCTGTGCATCCTGCACAACGTGTATCGAGTGAAAAGGCCGAACGTGTGTACGGACGTAAGCCTGTCTCGCTGCAACTTGCCGAAAAGTCATAACGTCTCCTCGCTTAAAGCAGTATCATGGCTCTTGAGCAGCCTCTTACACAAAAAAATAGCGGCCAGGGCCGAAGCAATCTGGGCGCTTGCACTGGCAATCGCTGCTCCGGTGATACCCCAGAGCAGAATGCACGGCAGCGCCAGGCTTACCTTCAGTCCAACCACTCCGACATTCAGCCATCGCTGAATACGCCGGGTTTCACCTGTATACTTCTGCGCGCTCCCCGCGAGTTGTGTCAGGCTCACCGTTGCTATACTGCCAAAGGCTGCCGCGATTAAGAGCACGCGTAAGGGCTGTACAAGAGGGAGATATGCACTTCCTAATGTACGTAGAATCATAAAGGGACTAAACGCAATCAGGATAGTGCAGACGGGGACAGCGAGAAAGATGATATAGCACGATGTCTTGACAAACGCATCATAAGGATTGAGATAGCGTTGTCCTGGTAGATAACGAAGCACAAAGGGGAAGAGCCAGCGCGAAAAGAGCGTCGGCGCAAATCCCATCATCTTCGTACTGATCGTAGAGCTCAGCGCGTAGAAACCTAACTCCGCTGGATTGCGCCAGCAAGCTAACAGAAGCAGCTCACTTCGTTGCCAGACGACAGCATCGAGTATAAATGTAACCAGAGAATGATGAAGGCTACACATGAGGCGCTCACGCAGGAATATGCCCGGCTGCATAGCCTGTCCTAATGGGAGCAAGCGTGTAACGCAGACGACAGCCAGGATAAGTGTAAGCGTACTGGCCAGGGCTGAGGCTAGAATAAACGCCTCGATCGGCTCTCCATTGATCTGCGTCACGACAATCACAAAGAAGAGCGTCAGAAGGACGGAGAAGAGGTGAAGCATCGATAGCAGATCGGCACGGCGGATACTGCGCAGAGTGATGCCAGCGACGCCACTTAGCAATAAAGGGAGTGTCGAGAGGCCGACCAGTAACAGGAGTCCAGATGTAAAGAGATGAAAGAAATGGGTCAGGAGGAACGAGAGCAGCGCGTATGTCAGACAATAGAGTAAAATACTGCGATGCTGCCGATACCATAAAAAGTAGAATACCCCCGCTATCAAGCGCGGCGACTCATGACTTTGAATTTCAGCGAGCTGGCGACTGACCAGCGTTGACATGCCTGTGCCTATCACCGGCACCGTAACCGTCGCCAACCATTGGGCGAAGAGATAACTGCCAAATATCTGTGGCCCCAGAGCGCGCGCAATAACAATAGAGATGCTCGCGCTGATCAATAGCGAGCAGAGAACTGTGCAATTATTCCAGAGAATCGGCCAGGTAGCGCCCGCCAGACTTTGGAGTAAAATACTGCGTGATCGTGCTACTAACATATCCCTTCTACCTATCCCATCCAGCCCTACTGCATTCCAGAACCACCTACATCTTCCAACCTACTTCCTCACTGTCTATCAAACCCTTGTCCTATCTACACACTCCCTTTCGTCTTCCTGCGGCGCGCATCCTTTTGTTTACCCTTCTTTCTTGTCTTCTTGACAGATCCCGGAAGAGTGTCGGGTGGCACGAAAAGCGACCTCGACGCCACACCGAAGTCTGTAGCCAGTGAGCACTCCTCCGTACACTCTAAGAAAATCTCATCCCCCGGAATCCACCCTAAGTCCGGCAAAAGGGGGGCCGACCACTGAATAACCCAACCCGTTCTATCCACGTTCTATCCTCTTCCTAAAAAGGACATAGTATGCTCATCACCAGCGAACTCCAGCTTTCAAATCGCCGAGTTCGGAACTATCATGATTTTCCTATCTCACAAGCCAAAGCATACTTGAAGAAAGTGATGTTTGGAGTGAGAGATTGGTTATAAATCTGTTGACATTAGATGGATAGCATTAAGGATCGAAAAAGAGGAATATTGGTATTGAAGCTTGATTGAGGGGAAGAGGTGGTGGGTTAGAAAAAGAAAAGAGGCCGATTGAGTCATACACTATGCTTGTTTACTACGAAGAGTGTACGCTACGGTGGCCTCTTGTTCCTTTTGTAGGTCTAATGGAAACTGGCTTTCAGGCAATGGATGGCAAAAATCCGGTCATCCCTCGTGTTATAACTATATCATCCTCCATGTTGGAGGAGCGCAGGAGGCGGCGCAGATTGGTCAGTGCTGCCTGGATGCGCTTTTTCAAAGTGTTCTCCGAAGTGTTGAGCGTCTCAGCCATTTCTGGTAAAGTCATACTATTGTAATAATGTAATACTACTACCACGCGCTGCTTCATTGGCAAGCTTTCAATAGCCTGTGCTAGATCCCAGTCTCGCTCCATACGTCCTTTATGGTCGTCTGCCGCCTGTGCGATGAGATCGGTCTCCTGCTCTGATAGCGCCTGGCGCATAAATGCTGTGGTGCGAGCTAAACGCCGCTTAAAGCTAATGCACTGGTTGACCACGATACGCATAAGCCAGGGGCGGAGCGCGCCCGCCTTGCGCAGATCCGGCAGATGATGCCATGCCTGGATCAGTGCATCCTGCACAACGTCTTCTGCTATGTCGCGGTCTCCAACGATCATTGTAGCTGTGCGCAGCATCAACGTGCTGTACTTATCCACGATCTCGCTAAACGCCCCCTGATCTCCTTGCGTCGCTCGATTGACAAGAAACTCCTGTGTCAACTGCTCCGCCTGAGCCTCCGCATCTTCTCCCTCTTCCCCTTTTTCCAGAGTTGATTCTATTATTGGAAGAGTTTCCTCTCTATCAATGCTTGAAATGGTCTCGTGCGTCTCGGCTATTGCTGTGACCATTGAACTTGTCCTCCTGCTCTGACTGTTACACTAACTATAACAGAAATATAACATAGGATAGACAGACGTACAAAGTGTGCCCGCTCATGAATTTTTACATGTGCAGAATTTGTAGTAAAAATGTGCGAATAGAAGATAATTTTTTATTATATTTAATGTGTTTTGCCTTGATACCTAACTTTTCTCACTGATGCCAATGCAATGCGAATCTTCCATTCTTGCAGAGTTAGAATAGAACTGCATGGAGGAATATTTAAATGCAGGGATACATACTATATCAATATCTGATAATCAAGCTTTACGCTGAATATGAAACCAGCGCGAATCTTCATAGTAGAAAAATACAGAACAGTTTACATTAACGCTAGTGAACGTAGTCAAGCAAAACAGCATAGGATATAATGGGAAGATAAGTGAAGCGCTAGTAGAGACCTAAAGCAACAACACTGTGCGACCTGCTTCTAGCTCGTGTCTATAATTTCGAATAACTTCTATATACGTCTATACTCTGAAATCGGATGTGAGAGGGAGAACAGCAGTGACAGCCCAATTCGAAATCTTCGTCGTTTTGCAGAAAGGGGGAAGTTAGCCCATAAACATCACCTGACCGGTTCATATTCATGGGCCTGATACTACTCTCTCAGAGAGTAAATAATCCTACGGATCTCTTCAATGATGATTTCTGGTTCATCCTTGTTCATCACAACACTACTTCTTACGCGTCTGTCGGAAGGGGCGGAAGAAGGCACGCAGGTCCTCAGCGACCCGTTCTGGCTCTTCCCGCTCTAGGAAATGCCCCCCAGAAGGAATCTCCGTCCATCGCTGCACATTATAGGACCGCTCAACCCACTCGCGAGGAGTTGGAAACATGTCTTTGGGGGACATCAACATGGCTGTCGGCACCTCGACACGTCCCCAACCTCCTGGGTTGCGTATCATCTCATAGTAGAGGCGGATCGAGGAATTGATGGTCTGTGTCGCCCAATAGATGGTCAGATTGGTCAGGAGGTCATCCTTGCTGAACCGCTTCTCGATAGCGCCATCGCAGTCGCTCCACGCACGGAACTTCTCGACAATCCATGCCGCCAGTCCTGCTGGAGAGTCGTTCAAGCTATATGCCAGCGTTTGTGGCTTACTGGCGTGTTCCATCGCATACGCCATTTCCTGTAAATTCCAGCGTTGGGCGTTCGCCACGAACTCCTGCTCTGCCCTGGTTAAGTTGTCGGGGATTTGTCCTACATAGGGATTGGTTCCGCTCTGATGAATGCCGATCAACTGCTGTGCATGCGCCAACGCTAGTTGTTGTGAGACAGCGGCACCCAGGTCGCTTGCGCGCGCTGCAAAGCGTTCGTAGCCTAATTCCTCCGTGAGCAGTTTCGTCAGGAGGTCTGCAATGCGCCCGACGGCCATTCCTTTTTCGCCGGGTCGATCTGAGAACCCGTATCCAGGAAGCGAAGGAACAATCACATCAAATGAATCTGCGGCATCTCCTCCGTAACGTGCTGGATCAGTGAGGAGCGGAATGATCGTGAGCATTTGCCAGAAGGAACTCGGCCAGCCATGCAGGAGGACGAGTGGCAACGGCTGGTCGCCCTTTCCTCGCTCGTGGATGAAATGAAGCCCGAAGCCATCCACCTGGGCATGAAAATGGGAAAACGCATTGAGGGCGCGTTCTTGCGCTCGCCAGTCAAAGTGGTGCTGCCAATAGTCTACGAATTCCTTCAGGTAGGCCAAATTCGTTCCGTACTCCCATCCCGCTCCCGATACCTCGTCTGTCCAACGAGTGCGAGCCAGACGTTCCTGCAAGTCCGTCAGCGTTTCCAGCGTGATGTGGATGGTAAATGGTGTGACACTCATAAAAGTTTTCCTTTTCTTCTCAATGCATCTGTGTGCAACGTCTTGATACTTGTAGTCTACTCCAAAAAGATGGTAAAATTGACCCTAATTAAAAAGAATTTGCTGGAGGAAAAAGAAAAGTGGTGTATCGCCCGACTGCGCGTGTGCTCACCGTCCTCGAACTCTTACAGTCGCATGGACGCATGACGGGCGCGGAACTGGCTCGACGGCTAGAGGTTAATATTCGCACCGTGCGAGATTATATCGAGATGCTTGGTGACCTGGGCATTCCCGTAGAAGCAGAACGAGGCCGCTATGGAGCCTATCGTCTTCGGCCTGGGTACAAACTTCCCCCCTTGATCTTCACCGAGGAGGAGTCTTTTGCGCTCACACTCTCGCTGTTGATGGCACGAGAGCAGAGGTTTGTGCAGGCCTCAGCCGCCTTTGAGGGAGTACTCGCGAAAGTGATGCGTGTATTGCCTGAGGCCACTCGTACCCAGGTCAAAGCGGTAGAACAGACAATTCTCATTGATGATGATTCATTTCGCATTTCCCCTTCCCTGCTTACCGTAGCAGTGCTTAGTTCGGCGCTCCAGGCTGGTCAGCGGGTGCAACTGAACTATCGCTCTCCACAGGGAGAAGTCACCGAGCGCGGATTCGATCCGTATGGTGTTGTCTCACGCGACGGGATCTGGTATACGATTGGCTACTGTCATTTGCGACAAGGACAGCGACTCTTTCGCCTGGATCGTATCGTACAGGTCGAAATGGCAAACGAAACGTTCTTTCTCCCAGTCAACTTTGATGTACGTGAGGCAGTGCAGCGGGCGCTGGCCTCTGTCCCCAAAGAGTGGCAAATCGAAGTGTGGTTGAAGACAACGGTCCCGGAGGCACAACGGTCCCTGCGTCTTTCCCAGGCGTTTTTTGAGGAGAAGAGTAGTGGAGTTCTCTTACGCGGTGAGGCTGAAGATTTGTCCTGGGTGGCGCAAAAGCTTGCTGGTCTGGGCATGCCTTTCATCATCCATCGACCTCAGGAATTACGTACTGTGATGAGCCAGTATGCACAAAAGCTCGCGAACTATGCACAGCAGATGAACACGGAAGGGATCGAGCCCGAGTAATGTATCTCAACATTAAGGATTAAGAAACGAACGAAAGAGCACTCTTCTATCTTCTAAAAGAGTGCTCCAATTAGCTGGGGTACAGGGATTCGAACCCCAATCAACTGATTCAGAGTCAGCCGTCCTACCGTTGAACGATACCCCATCATTCCTTTGCGGACGGTTTGTATAATACCTTATTGAACGAGCAATGTCAAGCGTTGGAATGGCTCAATTTTTTAAGGTAGAGGGCAATTGCCATCTCCGCCGTTTTGGGCATACAATAGGCGTGAGAATGCCGACGAATTACCTGGTTCCCTCTACGGCAATTAATATTTTGGAAGTCAGGGGGCCGGGCTGATATTGAAAGGATACGTCAATGCGGAGTAAAATCACGGTAGTTGGGGCTGGCTTTGTAGGTAGCACCCTGGTTCAGCGCCTGGCGGAGCGCGATTATGCGGATGTGGTGATGTTTGACATTGTGCCGAACATGCCTCAGGGAAAGGCGCTTGATATGCTCCAGGCCGGTCCTGTGCTTGGCTACGATACGTTGATTACTGGCACCAATGATTATGCCGATACGGCCAATTCTGATATTGTGGTGATTACCTCTGGCTTTCCTCGTAAGCCGGGGATGAGCCGCGACGATCTACTGAAGAAGAATCAGGAGATTGTGACGCAGGTGGTGGAGCAAGTGGTGAAGCAGTCGCCCAATAGTATTCTGGTGGTGGTGACGAATCCGCTGGATGCGATGGCACAGGTAGCGCTGCACGTGAGTGGATTTCCGCGCGAGCGGGTGATCGGTATGGCTGGCGTGCTAGACACGGCTCGCTTCCGCACGTTTATTGCCCAGGAACTGGGGGCGTCGGTGCGCGATGTGCAGGCGTATGTGCTGGGCGGCCACGGCGATACGATGGTCCCGCTCTCCCGCATGTGCACGGTGGCGGGTGTGCCGATTGCGGATCTGCTGCCAGCCGAGCGCATCGAGCAGATCGTGCAGCGGACACGCGATGGCGGCGCGGAGATTGTGAAGCTGCTCGGCAGTGGCAGCGCTTATTTCGCCCCATCCGCCGCCGTTCTGCAAATGATCGATTCAATAGTGCTGGACAAGAAGATGATTCTGCCTTGCGCAGTCTATCTGAAGGGCGAATACGGCATTCAAGATCTCTATGTTGGCGTGCCTGCTAAGCTGGGCGCGAAGGGCCTGGAGCAGGTTGTTGAGGTTGAATTGACCGAGAATGAGCGAAGCTTATTGCAGAAATCTGCCGACGCTGTAAAAGAGCTTGTCGACGTTATGGGCATCTAGCTTTCTTCATAGCTAAGAGGAATAGGGCAAGCGGAATTGATTGCTTGTCTCTATTCCTCATCTTCGTTTTCCTCCCCGCCATCTTCTTCATCCTCTCTATTCTCAATCTCCTCAAGCTCCTCGTCCTCCAGTTTTTCTTTCCCGTCTTTCCCTTTTATCTCTCTGTCAGCCCCCGCGATAACGACTATATATTCACCTTTGAGCTTTTTCTTGCCCGTCAGCGCGAGCAGGCTTGAAAGTGGCGCTCGCTCAACTTTCTCAAACATCTTGGTCAGGTCGTTTGCCAGCGCAGCTTCCCGGTCGCCGAAGACTTCGAGAGCATCCCTTAAGAAACCGTCTAATCGATAGGGGCTTTCGTAGTAGATGAGCGTATGCGGCGCGTCTTTGTCCACTGTAAAAAACTTGCGTCGTCCAACCGGCTTGCGTGGTGGGAAGCCGCGAAAGGTGAAGCTGTGGACGGGCAGGCCAGAGAGCACAAGGGCCATAACGAAAGCGGTCGGTCCTGGAATCATGGTGACTTCGACCTGAGCGTTGATGGCGCGCCGCACCAGGGTGAAGCCTGGATCGGAGATACCAGGCGTGCCAGCATCGGTGACGACCGCGACCGACTGACCTTGCTTCAGCAACTCTTCGATCCGTTCTCCCGCCCGCTGCTCATTGTGTTCATGAAATGCCAACTGCGGCTTCTGAATATTAAAATGCTTGAGGAGGAGGCCTGTCTTCCGCGTATCTTCACTCGCGACAATATCCACCTCACGTAAAATATCAAGGGCGCGGAGCGTAATATCATTGAGATTGCCAATAGGGGTTGCTACTAAGTAGAGCATAGAGCTCCTTTCTATCACTTACACTTTTCTGTCTCTCTTTTTCTAGATTTCTGTCTCTAATTATCGCATGCTTTCAACAAAAGTCATCCTCTCCCATCTCCTGTTTGTTTCGAGATAGGTTCTTTTCTTCGAGGGCACTTTCGAGACTTCTAAAGAAGAGCTGTAATATTTATGGAGTTGAGAGCATAGATGTTATATATGCAAAGTGGAAAGCCGGTTCAATAGGATATTCAGCTTAAGAGAGAATTGATGGAGAACAGAGAGGAAAGCTCGCACTTAATCAGTGTTACAAAAGAAGTACGACATGTATCAATATGTTTACAAATTCCTAACCTTTTATCATTACAATGTAAGACTTTGAAAAAAGACTGCTTGTTCTCACATTATAGTGGAGCTAGAACTTTTTATCAGAGTGGTGAATGCATAATAGATCTCGCACTGCTCCAGAGGCTGATCCAGCATTCTTGATTCTCAATTTTTCATTCATAAATTGTAATATACTATCATATTTATGACAAGGCTTGCTTACAGACAACAATATGAATGTAAAACCTCTCTGTTTTTTATTCAAACAATATTCGATCCTTTCATGATGCATAGGATTGAAGTATTACACAATAAGGCGAGGAAAAAAGTACAATATGGGTTGACTAGAATCGAAGCGTATGATAGACTACGAAATATGAAGAATCATCTAGCGATCTTCCTCTTTATAACTTCCATGATGTTGAGGCAAACTCGAATGAATGAAAGTTATACGTGAGCATAGCATAAGTGGTACACAAGTAAGTATGTGTGTAAGTAGAGGAAAAGAAACGCTAGTCTCCGTTGAGAAATTGAAAATTTTAGACCAAAGTGTCTGTCATACTATTTTTTGAAAGGAACTACCTCATGCCATCCCTTGAAACTGCGAATGTAGGGAAGGCTGTTGCCGCAAGAGTCGGTACGAATATTCGAGAGGTTCGTACGAAATTGGGCATGACTCAAGCTCAACTAGCTGCTCCCGAATTTTCTATATCATATATATCGGCGATTGAACGCGGCAAAATCCGTCCTTCTTTGAAAGCTCTCTCCATTCTTGCCCGCCGTCTTGATGTTCCTCTGACTTTCCTCCTCGAAGGCTCGCCTGCCGGTGCCGCCGAGGCCCGCGCTGTGGGCTATTCACCCGCCGATTCAGGACCAGATCAGCGCGTTGACGTGGATCTCCTTCAGGCAAACGTTCTTGTGCAGCAAGGGGCTTATGGTCAGGCTGAACAATTGCTCGAACCTATTCAGCCGGAGCGCATCACGATCGATCAAGTTTACCGCCTGTATCTCCTGCGTGGCCAGGTTCACCTGAGTGCCAGCGAGTATCAGGAGGCTGTGGTTGATCTTCGTCAGGCCGTCTCTCAAGGCGAGGCGCTGAATGACAGCGAGTATATTGAGCGTGCACGCAATCTGCTAGGCAAAGCATACTATATGCTCTATAACTATACTCTCGCAGTGGAAAATCATCTGCGCTGTAACGCGGCTATCGAGAGCGGACAAATTACTGATCCGGTCTTTTCCCTGGATGTCTTTAGCAATCTCGCGAACGATTACTTCCGCCTCGGCGATCTAGAGAGAGCTATTGCATTCTATCACCGTGCGCTGGAGACTCTCGATTCGATGAATCGTGACAGCAAGAGCTTTGCGCAGAAGTACATGGATATCAGCCAGCACTACAAGTCGGTTGGTAAACTGGCGATGGCCCGCGAGTACGCAATGCAGAGTCTGGCCGTCTATGAGATGCGCGACGAGCAGCGTCTGGTGGGGATGACTCATCTACGCCTGGGCAAGGCACTGGAGCGTCAAAGTGATCTGGATGGTGCTGAGTCTGAGTATCGCGAGGCAATCGCGATCGAGCGCGATCTAAATGACGAAGTCTCGGCTTCAGTCTGCCATACTAGTCTGGCCGAACTACTGCTCAAACGGGAGCAGACGGCAGAGGCTGAGCAGGAGGCTCAGGAGGCTTTACGGTTTGCGCAATCAAGTGGCGATGCACAGACACAGGGGCAGGCTCTCATCGCCCTGGCCCAGATTCGTCATAAGGCTGAAGACTTTGCAGCCGCCGATCGCTACTTTACACAAGCGCTAGAGCTATTAGATGCATCAAATGCTCACGAGCTTGCGGCAAGTGCCTACTTCCGCTTCGCCAATCTGCTAGAAGAGCGTGGAGAGGTGCAACGCAGCCTTACCGCTATTAAAAAGGCGTATGAGCATCAGCGTCTTGGTAATCGTAGCGATATGGAGTGAACTGCTACTGAGCTAACGTTCATCTTTAGTCAAAAAGCAATTCTCCTGTAAAGAGAAACAGCGCCCTCGCGAATAAATAGGACTTTTCTTATGAAATCGTGAGGGCGTCGTTTGTTGCTTCTTCTCTCTATTCAATATACAATGTTCAGAGAGTGCAAATTTGTAGTGTACCTGTAAGAGACCTCTACATTGAAAATCTTATGGAGGTAATTCGGAGGATTTTCCCGCATGGCATTCACAGCACATGATTTGAGGTACTACCCTGAACAAAGTGTTCCATTGCTCTATGGATATTTGCAGCGCTACGCTCAACGTTATCTTGGTGCATTAAAGTACGATGCATTTGAAGTTGATCTAGTGGTTGGGCACGTTATAGAGCAGCTTGTGCGTCTGGGCCTCCTGGGTCAAAGGGATCACACGCCTCTCAATGCGTTCGATCATATGACCGATGCGCAGTTTTACACTTTTTTAAGTCATACTGTACGCAACAAAGCCATCGACCGCCTGCGCAAGCGCCGTTTGCAGGTCAATTTCTCTACAGAACTGGAGGCCCCAGACGAGGATGAGGGGGAAAATAACCCCCTCAATGACGCCACCGAGTCATTGTGGGGGACAACACCATTTTCAACGCCCGAAGAGATTACGCTGCACATCGCTTCACAGCTAGAACTGCGCAACGTCCTCAAGCATTGTATTCAAGCCTTACATGCCGCTCCCAACCAGCTACAAGCAGTTATACAAGAATTGGAAGCGATAGGCGCGGACGATCTCTTACAGACGCTTAAGAACGAGCTTGGGACTTCTGTAGAGGTAAAGCCAAACGCGCATATGAGCCAGCACAAAGATCACGCTCACAAAAAATTACGCAGTTGTCTGCAGCAGAGCAACTCCAATTTGACAGTTGTCATTGCTTTACGTCTGACTCTTTATACACAGTATTCCAAGGATCAGAAAGAGTATAGTGTAGACATTCAGACACTGGCCCAGAGTGATCTCTCGGTTGCCGATGTGCAGAAAGGTTTACATGGATTAGTTCGTGAAGGCATGCTTGTGTGGCAGAATGAAGATATGCTGATACGTCTCTCCGATACTCAGATGAAACGCATTATGCGTTTCTACAAAGAGGAGTAAGGCATACGTAGAAAAAACTGGGAGGAGTTACCCCTATGAGCGACGGAAAAAATATTGATGGTGGAATAAATTCTAACGATGTATATCGAAAAAATAGAGAATATGCCGGTCTGGCCCAATGGTTGCAAGAAGTGTTACAGTCTCCTGAGGAGGAAGAGTTTTCATCTTCTAAAGAAAATGGGAATAGTCAATTAGAATTAGTAGTAGAAAAAAACTATCATCTAACTTTTTATCAACAAATACCTGATTTTGTCATGGCTTTGCTTACAAATGATCCTCTAGCCACTGTTCATTATGCTTCACTCCTCTTCCATATCGCAGGTTGTTCTCCATGTCATACGACATATCTGGATCTCTACAGTTCTATGCGTGCTGCCGTCAGTCCTCAGACGCTGCGTCCCTCTCTTGGTCAGGGAACACGGACTCTTGCAGCCGTTCCGCATCCTATACTTGGACGCCTGTGCCGCTCTTTGATCAGTCAGGCCGAAGCTCTCTTGCTTCAGGCACATCGTGACCATGAGGATCGGACCGCAGCCGCCCGTTCGCTTCTGCAACTGGCGATTCGTGTCAGCGCACCGATTAATCAAGGCCCTATTCGTAGCCAGGCACTACAGGATCTGGTGCGTGTAGCTACGTTGGTTGAAGGTGAAGGCGTCGCTGAAGAGGACGATCCAAATGTGACAAAATATACGCCAGTGCTTGCTGGATCTAGTGGCGTGCGGCGTGGCAAGACGATGCGCCGCGCGGGGAGTAGTCCTCAATCGGCCGAGCAGGCAAATACTGTCATCCAGCTTCAGTCTCAATCATTAGAGGGCAGTATTGTACAGAACGGGCAGATACTTGAGCTTCACCTTCATGACCTGGCCGCCTCACTTCGTGGCAACTTTGTCACAATCTCGGTCTTGCTCGGGTCCTTGCTGGAGCCAGTACGCTGGCTCGGTGGCAATCCTCGTGCCATCCGCAGTTCCGTACCAGTCAGTGAGCAAGGGACATTGATTATGCCTGTCGGGAGCACAGAATTAGAGCTGAGTAATCCTGAAGAGCGCAATCTGCTTGAAGTGATGTTTATGCGCCTTGAGGTCCGTCCGCTAAATGAAGCCCGGTAAGTGAGATAAGAATGGAGGCACGGCCTTAATCTTGCGGATTGAAATTTACCGTGCCACTTTTGCCGCCGCTCTTTTGCGCAATATACGCTTGTTCCAGGGTAATAGTCGTATCTACGCCCTTACACATATCATAGATCGTGAGTGCTGCAACCGTGACGGCCGTAAGGGCTTCGACATCAACGCCGGTTTTATAGGTTGTGCGTGTCCGACCTTCTATAAAGAGAAGTCCCCGCTCACTCTCAAGTTTAAACTGAAGATCAATATATGTCATTGGTAGTGGATGGCAGAGGGGAATAATCTGTGGTGTCTGCTTTGCTGCCATAATACCAGCGATCTTTGCAACCTCTAAAACGCTCCCCTTTGCAATCTGGTTGTGCTCAATGAGCCGGAGTGTCTCTGCTGCCATACGCACCCGCGCATGTGCAATCGCTTCACGGATCGTCTCGGGCCTATCTGTAACATCCACCATATGAATATTGCCGCCCTCATCGAGGTGTGTGAGTTGAGAGGCGGCTTGCTCTTTCTGAGCAGAATTCTCCGAAAATGTTGCCATGAGTTCTATTTTGCTCAACTTTCTCTGCACAGTATAGTCTGTATCTTTACGAGTTTCAAGCAATCCAGCGCGATCCTACTTTTTAGAGCATCGAGTACAGAGCACCGCCGCCATCCCTGCCTTTGAAACTATTGGCTGAATACTGCTAATCAGGTGCCAACCCGTTTCTAAACTGGTTAGCAATATTCAGCAAACACGATCATTTTCCCAGTCTTTGTTTACTCTGAAAGGCTCGTCGAAAGTGAGCAAAAGCTTCGCGCTCTTTGCCGATTTTCTCTAAAAGCTCTGCATAGCGCACAGATTCATTTGCCAGCTCTTCATGGCTTCCCAGCCGTTCGAGCATGTCGAGTCCAGCCACAAAGTGCTGTTCACCCTCTTCGGTCTGGTCTCGGGCATATTCAATCCGCCCAAGCATAATAAGTATGTCAGCTCCGATGAGAGTATCCGCAAATTGCCGACCAAGTTTGTATGCCTGTCTGGCTGAGTGCTCTGCCTGGTCATATTCTTCCTGATTGAAATGCCATTCCGCATCGCGTGTCAGAACACTGGCCTGAGTTAGTGCATCTTGCGCAACATCTGGTCTAACTAACGTTGCGTCCAGATACTTGCGTGCCTGTTCTGCATCACCCTGTAGAATTGCTTGAGCGAGGTAGTAATGCAATTCGCTGTGTAGCCTCTTCATCGTTGTCTGATTTTTACATTGTATACTCTTATAAGCATACAATGTAGCAAGATCTCGGTCTCTTCCAACTGCATAAAAATTGCTGATATTCGCGTATGTTGCTTGCATATGCTGCAACGTCGTCTGCCCCTCAGTCGCTGAAAGTGCCTTGGAATACATCTTCAGCGCCTGCTCGACATTATCGAGACGAGTGTAGTGTTGCCCCATGTAGATGTAGACCTGGGCGGTAAAAAAAGGATCTTGTATCTCACCTTCTTCGAGAAGTTGGAGGCAGAGCTGATGTGAGAGCAACGCCTGACTATAATTGTGCATTGCTACATAAGTAAGTGCTAGTTGATGAAGAACGCGCAGATTGAGATAGTGCGCATTCAACTCTCTAGCTATCTGGACAGCCTCAGAAAGTGTATACTCACTCTCTTGATAATGAGCTGTTTTGTAGTAAGCCCACCCTAGTAGATAGCGCTGCTGGAGCTGGTGATATCGTTTGAGCCTTCTACCTGCTAGCCTTTCTAATGACTTGAACGTTTGCTCCGCCTCTCCCTGAGTAATCTGGACCTGCACGTCTAACAGATCTAACTCTATCTCATTCTCCTCTCGCTCGCTCAAGTTTGTGCTTGTAGTCACCCGCTCTTCTTGTTGAGCCTTGTTGGGAAGGAGTTGCGTAGATGTCATGCCTAGTCTGGCGGCGAGAATTTCTAACGCTCTTAACGAAGGATGAATCTGCCCTCGTTCTATAGCTGAGATGTAGCTCACTGAGAAATCAGGAGCGGCAAGCTGACTTTGCGTATAGTTTTGTGCCACGCGTGCCGCTCGTAACTTTTCCCCTACTGATTTTCCAATCTTATGAGATGGTTGCTCGGGGGACATGCTTACCTCCTCTTTGCAAATAGTAGTAAAAAAAGGGAGTCAATAAATACACAACTTCCTTTTCAAGCGCATTGTAAAATATACATACGCTTTGTGTCAATATGGTAGTGCAGTAGATATTCAAACTATGCTTACAAAAATCGTTTGTGCTACAAGTAGAATTTTCTTAATAGTTTCCTAATATGAATGGAATTTATGTAAATTGAGAGCAAAAAATGGGAAGAAACAATCTAATAAATCTCTAAAGTTGGTTAAAGCTATCGTGCGAGCAGTTTTTAACGAGGTTAACTATCTACTTCTCATTCCTCTCTATTTCACGCTTTTTCGGATTAAAATGTTACCTCATTGATATGTTTTCCTTTATACAATAAGATAAGAAATAGTTGTATTAGGAATCGCATAAAACTTCCTTCTAAATTACATAAACAGCTTGTTTTAGTCGCTCTTTTTTCTACTCTTGCTAAGATGGATGGATGTCAAACGTGGTGTATTTTCTCCCCTTTTGCTAATGGTATAAGTAGAGCATCACAATGTTCACTGCTTTTCTAGAGAAGGAAAAAGCTGCTTGTCTTCTTTTATTATCTTGGATGAGGTGAAGGTTTCTGTAGGAAAGAACGTCATCTGTTGTACAATAGAGGAGATTTCTGCTATCTATTTGTTTTGCTCGACAAGAGAATAGTTTTTCAAAAGCGTGTATGCCTGCCTGGCTGTATTGACAGATGAAGTGGATAGAATTGTATAACACTATACTGAGGAGTGCGTAAAATGTTTCGTTTTTTGACCGCTGGTGAGTCACATGGTCCTTGTCTAACAATGATTGTTGAAGGTCTTCCTGCGGGATTAGAGGTGGAGAAAGCTAGTATAGATGCTGACCTGCGGCGTCGCCAGGGAGGTTATGGGCGTGGAGGACGTATGAAAATTGAAAAGGACGCAGTGAAGTTTCTTTCAGGAGTACGTCACGGGAAGACGCTTGGCTCTCCAATCACGCTGCAAATTGAGAATCTCGATTGGGTAAATTGGGAAGAGCGTATGAATGCGGAACCGGTGGAAGCCTTAATAGAGCCAGTAACGCGTGTTCGTCCCGGTCATGCTGATTTCACTGGTGCGATAAAATATGGTCATAACGACGTGCGCAATGCCATTGAACGCTCCAGTTCGCGCGAGACGGCCTCGCGTGTGGCAGTAGGGGGTCTATGCCGTCAATTTCTCGCCTTGTTCGGCATCGCCATCCATAGCCATGTCCTCTCGGTCGCGGATGTGAGCTACGAAGGATACAGTTCGATGACACGTGAAGTGTATACCGAAGCAGTGTGGCAGACCGTCGAAGCTTCTCCCATGCGCTGTGCTGATACATTACTAACCGAGAAGATGATAGCACGGATTCTGGAGGCGAAGCGGAATGGTGACACGTGTGGCGGTATCTTTGAGGTAGTTGCTACCGACGTGCCTATCGGCCTGGGTTCATATAGTCAATGGGATCGTCGGCTGGGAGCGCGGCTGGGCATGGCGATGATGAGTATCCCATCGGCGAAGGCAATGGAGATTGGCTCTGGTTTCGATGCCACGCGAAGAACGGGTTCGCACGTCCACGACGTTCTGCGTCATGCCGAGAATGGTGCTTGGTTTCATCTCACTAACAACGCGGGCGGCGTTGAGGGTGGTATTACAAATGGAGAGCCAATCATCGTCCGCGTAGGCGTCAAGCCTATTCCAACACTGGCTCATCCCCTCCCTTCGGTCGACTTAGCGACGGGCGAAAATATTGACCAGAGCCGCTACGAGCGCAGCGATGTCTGTGTCGTCCCGGCGGCGGGCGTGGTTGGTGAGGCAATGATGGCAATCGTGCTGACTGAGGCCCTGCTTGAGAAGTTCGGCGGCGATAGCATTGCAGAGACGCTTCGTAATTATCAAGCTTCAATGTTATGGTAGAGAACGGAAGATAGAGGTCTGCTTAGTGACAAACTCTCGTCGTTGTCATTCTCGTCTCTCAGGCTTGCTCTGCAGATGGTTGCCTGCATCAAGCTTCTATCTCGAAGAATCACGAGAGTTTGTCGTTATGCGAACGTTATACTTTGTGAGAGAATTCACTTGCCAGGTGCGCGGCTCAATGATAAAATCTATTCGCGATGATAAACTTCAGTTAGACTCTATTATGAACAGAGATCAGGGGTTTTAGTGCAAAGGCTGCTTTTTCTATGAATATTAGCTCAAGTATACGCAGGTTGGCGCAATTTTTTATAGTTCTTTTCCTTGCTCTAAGCAGCGGACTTGTGTATTGGCAGGTCGTGGTTGCTCAGCAGGTCACTTCAAATCCGCATAACAATCGCCGCTGCCTCTTTGAAAATGCACCTGTGCGCGGAACCATTTATGACCGCAATGGTGTAAAGCTGGCGTGGAGTACACCGGACACGAACGCGCGCTGTGGGTATGTTCGCCATTATGCCGAGCCGTCCCTCGCGGGCTTAATCGGCTATTATGTGTATGGCTATCGGAGTACAGGGCTGGAAGCTCAGTATGACGGTATTCTTAGTGGTCGCGATGGTCTAACCTCGCTTGATAACCTTGTGAATCAGACACTGCACCATCCCCCGATTGGGAATGACATCTACTTGACCATCGACGTAAGGGTTCAGAAAGTTATTGATAAAGATTTCGATGCATATAATCACGTCGATAACAATAATGTGTTTGATAGTAATCGTGGCTCAGTCGTTGTCTCCAACCCACACAATGGTCAGATACTAGGAATGTTGAGCCGCCCGTACTTTGATCCCAATAAAATGGTCCAGACACTGACACAGGGCGATCTCTCGTACTACAATCAGCTAGTGGCTGATAAAGACCAACCTCTCATAGAGCGGCCCATACAAGACTTGTACACTCCTGGCTCTACCTACAAAACAATGACGCTGATGGCCGGACTTGACTCTGGCAGTACACGATTAAATACACAATTCGATCAGCAGCAGGCATTAGGACCCATCTACTATAATGGTGAAGCGTTTGGGCCTGTTGGCAATAATCTGGGTTACGGCCAATATACTTTCCACTTTCCAGTAACAACTGAATATGGTTATGAAAATTCAGACAATATCATCTTTGCTCAGATAGGGGTAAAAACTGGTCTGGATAAATGGCTTGAATATAATAAGCGTCTGTATGTGGGGCAGAAAATTCCTTTCGATTTGCCTGTGACGACGAGTACTGTAACGAGGGCTGATGGGAACCCATTACCAACGAATCAACTCGCTGCAAATGCTTTTGGACAAGGTGTGGTGAATGTGACCCCCTTGCAGATGTCTTTGATAGATAACACTGTTGCTAATAATGGGTCTCTTATGCGCCCAATGGTAGTCTCAAAGGTGACCGATCGCGACAAAAACCTGATACAGAACTTTGGGCAGCAACAGTTGAGTACGCCAATCAGCACTCAGGCAGCAACGGATGTGCGCCAGGCGATGAATGCGGTTATGCGCTGTGGAGGTGGTTTCCCTATTCCTGATCTGCGTACCTCTCCGTGGGGAATTATTGGAAAGACCGGCACAGGACAGGTCGATAGTACTGGGCACACTCCAGCTCAGGCGTGGCTTATCACTCAGGCTCCCTATTCGCTCGACAATCCAGGTCAGTTGCCCGCTCTCTCAATCGTTGCGATGAAAGAGAACGCTGGTGAGGGGGCATATGCGGTTGGACCAATGATCGCGCATATGTATGACGACATTTTTAGTCAGGGCTTTGTACAGGTGCAGCGACCTCTCGTTCCCGATTCGTACACATTCTGCCCCTCGCGTAATCTCTGGCAGAATCGTTAATCGAAAACTATTACGAGGGGATGAATTGAAGATTGCTGTGATGGATTCCGATTATAGATTCTGAGGAAAAAAGGTAGGCAGATATGGCCCTCTCAAGTTCCTGGCGCTCTCCGCTCGATCCAGAGCGTGTTATGCAGATGGAGGTTACTCACTGGCAAGACGACCTGCCGATACAGCGTGAAGATCAGTTGACAATAGAAGAGCCCTTCGAGGTGCGTATCGGCCATCAGAGCCTGGCTGTCATTATGCGGACGCCAGGGAATGATATAGAACTGGCTCTGGGCTTTCTTCTGACAGAAGGCGTCATCCAGCAGTCCGAAGATGTGCTTGCAGTGAAGAGCGATGTTGATGAGGAAGGCTTGCCGCTGGCGAATGTGCTGAATATAACATTGCGTAGTCAGCTCCAGCAAAGCTCAATACGTCCGCAACCTACAACATTTGAGCGCCACTTCGCCGTCTCGGCGAGCTGCGGCCTCTGCGGTAAGAACAGCATCGCCGATCTTATGCTTTCTGTTCCTCCTCTGGAACTGGACTATATTGTACATATCAGGGCAGCTACCTTCTATGAGCTAGCTGCACAACTGCGCTCGCGGCAGAAGGTCTTTCAGTACACTGGGGGTCTTCACGCCGCAGGACTTTTCAATACTACCGGCGAATTACAACTGTTGCGTGAGGATATCGGTCGCCATAATGCCGTCGATAAGCTGATCGGCTATGGCCTTTTGCACAGTTTGTTTCCTTATCAAGAATCCATTCTCATGGTCAGCGGACGCACCTCTTTTGAGATTATTCAAAAGGCGCTCCTGGCTCGCATTCCTTGTGTCGCGGCCATTTCAGCTCCCTCCAGCCTGGCGGTTGAACTGGCGGAGCAGGGAGGCATCACGCTGATTGGCTTCCTGCGCGATCATTCGATGAACGTGTATACACATCCCGAACGTATCATCTAAATCTTTTCTTTTACTGAACGTTTTATCTATTGTAGATGCCCTCAAGATACGTTATAATCGAGCCATGCAAAACGATACTATAGCAGCAATTGCAACGCCTACTGGAATCGGCGGTATAGGGATAGTCAGGATAAGCGGAAGTGATGCATTTTCGCTTGTTCTGCCTCTTCTGCGTCGTGCTGGCAATAGCACCTCGCTTCCACCGTCTCATCAACTGACCTATGGTTCCATCGTCGATCCAACAACTCAGGAGGTACTCGACGAGGTCCTGGTTGCTTTTATGCGGGCTCCGCATACCTATACACGTGAGGATGTGGTAGAGATTCAGGGTCATGGTGGTCCTCTGATCCTGCGTCGTATTCTGCGTGCCGTTCTTGCACAGGGTGCGCGTATGGCCAATCCAGGTGAATTTACGCTGCGCGCCTTTTTGAATGGACGCTTGGATCTTGCCCAGGCTGAGGCCGTGATGGATCTGATCGGCTCAGAGACAGAGACTAGCCAGCGCCTGGCGATGCAGCAGCTCCGTGGACGACTTTCGGAACGGATTCAGCAAGCACGGCAGCCACTGCTTGGTGCTCTTGCTCGTATTGAAGCAAGCATAGATTTTCCCGAGGAGGATGTGCCAACGCCACGCGCTGAAGATCTCTATCCTCTCATCCAGACTGCACAGGAACAGGTTGTCGCACTACTCGCCGGTTCTGAGCAAGGTCGCCTCTATCGTCAGGGCTTACGTACCGCGATTATTGGACGACCAAATGTAGGCAAATCAAGCTTGCTCAATGCACTACTCCGTACAGAGCGTGCGATTGTGACGCCGGTTGCTGGTACTACACGTGATACTGTTGAGGAGGTTGCGAACCTGCGTGGTATCCCTCTTCATCTCATTGATACCGCTGGTATCACACCGACCGAAGATCCAGTGGAACAGATCGGTGTGCAGCGTAGTCGGGCGGCCGCCGAAAGCGCAGATCTCATTCTACTCGTCTTTGATGGCTCGGAGCCATTAACCGAACTGGATTGGCGTGTCTCCGCTGATGTTCAGGCTCTGGGCTTTACATCCTCATCTGAGAGAGAGGACACCCCTATTGCCAGACGTAGGCCAGTTCTGCTCATATTGAATAAGTCAGATCGCGAGCAGCAGATCTCTATGAATGAGTTACAACAGATGTGGCCTCATTCTTCATGTATTCCAACGTCTACGCTAACGGATGCTGGACTAGAGCTGCTTGAGGAGGCTATTGCCGAACTGGCGCTTGCCGGAAATACAGTGCATGCCGAAAGTGTGCTGGTCACGAATACGCGTCATCAGGAAGCACTACGCCGTGCCGCTGAACATATTCGCGCTTCCTTTGCCTCTCTAGAGCAGACGCTTCCCCTCGATTTTGTTTCTATTGATCTGCGTGCTGCATATGAAGTTCTTGGAGAGGTCACAGGTGAGACTGCTACTGACGATCTACTTGATGAGATCTTTAGTGAATTTTGTATTGGAAAATAATTTTGTATTGAAAAATAAAGGAATGGCTATGGTATGAATTTTTTGAAAAATGCATTAAGTACATTAAAGAAACCTTCTAGTGTTATTCTTGTTGTCGTAATAGTTCTTTGTGCTGTTCTGGCAACCCTCGCGTATCGCTTTGTGGGGCAATCGCCAGTACATGCGGATACTCCTATCGCTAAAGCAGTAACTCCGACACCGCTGCCAACTCCAACCCCTAGCCCGATTCCAAAGGCTACACCTTCACCGACTCCCGCTCCAATCGTCTTACCTGTACAGGATCACTCGAAGGTTCTGGGAGTAGACGCCGGAGATATAAATACTCAATATAAAGATATTCCCTGGTTGCGGCTGGGCTATCCGACTTGCGGCTGGGGAGACTTACGTGGTGATAAGCTCAAAAAGACGATACAGGGCTATCATAGTAAAGGCATTCGTATCCTTCTTACTGTTTGTCAGCCCGACAGTTCAAAGCTCTTCGATACTGGCCTGGTGAATGATGCCGCACAGGGGAATCCAGATGCCGTACAATGTGGGAATGAGCAGATGAAGCAGGACGCTGCCGTCTCCTTTCTCTATGTTGCGCCAGATAAATTTGCTAAATTCTACGATTTATGTGAGCATGCAGTACACAGTGTGCGCTCCGATACTCCTGTACTTCTCGGCTCTCTCGATCCTCATGTAGCTGGTCCAGATTATCAACTTATGGTGAACCAGGCAAACTATCTGGATCAGATGCAAAATGCCATGAATACCTCTGTCCATCCGGGTGGAAATTGGGATTGGCACAATCAGGCGCTTGGTGTCATCGATAGCTGGCACAATGGCTATCTGGGAGCCAATAATCTTTATGGCATCTTCGCCTTCTGGGCTCAGCAGTTTCATGTTGACTTGAATAGTGGAGAGCTAGGCAAGCATCTCTGGGTCGTTGAGGGCACTGGCTGTTTTCGAGGCTGCGGCGTCAATTCAGATAGTGCCTATGATGTGGCGGTCTCTCATGTTCTGACTCTTGTCACTGATGTGCAGACAGCGCAGCAGTACCGTGTTCCTTTCTTCTACTTTAGTGGAAAAGATTTTCAGGACCAGGGCATCAACTGGCCTATCGGCATTCTGGATCAGGGTGGAAACTCCAAACCAATACGCCAGGATCTCGCGATGGGGGTGCGTACCCTCTCTCTCTCCTGTCCTGGTGGGGGTGTCTCTGTCGCCGATCAAGAACAGCTTCTCGCTAAAATGTACAAGGGTTGTACTCTTCCTGCCAATTACGTAGCAGTCCTTACAAGCTAATGGTCATTAAAATAGATTGTAGTATTCTGGCAGCAAATACATCCACAATGAAATGCTCTCTACGACTATTGTAGGGAGCATTTCACTCTTCTGCTGTCTTTCCTTCTTGCACCAATCATTGTCTTTCATTGGTTGGCATGTGACCTTCGAACGAGAATACTTTGGAAAAGTGAGATTTTATACATCTATAAAATCTCACTAAAAATCTCTTGACATTTTAGAGTAGCCTATGGCATAATACATCTCGTCACCACAACAGATATACAGTCTAATCTCAACGACTAGATTGTCAGGAGAGATAAAAATCTCTTGACAGATTTGTTTGAATGTGATAAATTTACCGAACTGCTGTAAGAGTCCAATCTTGTAGCGACTGTCACGTTAATGTGGCTCCCCTTGAATTATACTTCCCAACACTTGAGAAGGCCGCAAGGTTAGATGAGATGTTTGTCTCATCTCGCTTTTAGACCGTTACCTCTAGTCCCAGGGCAAGCAGAAGATCAAAGAGGAAAAAAGTCACACAAAAAAACGCTTGACAAACCGCTAAGAGTATGCGATACTGAAGCAGTAAGAGAAACAACAGTGAACACAGCGTTCACGATCGGCACCTTGACAACTGAAGAGTGGAAAGCAGCAATGGAATTGGATGTACGAGACACCAGTTCTTGTCAATTCG